>Ga0316204_10002029_pt1 | contig 49025 bp, 53 predicted proteins | sample 6monrhotite_MG_2_FD_205661 | JGI IMG/M metagenome (GOLD analysis project Ga0316204, IMG submission 205661) | Microbial mat bacterial communities from mineral coupon in-situ incubated in ocean water Damariscotta River, Maine, United States -... | ecosystem: Environmental > Aquatic > Marine >... | reverse complement strand
CCTGGAGTTCAAATACCTATTTCAAAGGAAATCTATGGTCCTATTCTGAAAGAACTTAAAGCTTTTGGGATTCATTTTAACGAATATCAAGTGCCTTACTTAGGTTATAATCCAGATTCTGTCGCGAGTTAAGAATTTAAACCATTTTAATACCTTTGATTTCTAATTCATTTGAAATTATGAAATCTTCTAACAGTTCGGTCAAAATAGATGGTATTGACAAGAAAATACTCAGGTATCTCATGGAAGATGCCCGAAGACCTATCTTAGAAATAGCTCGAAATATTGGCATATCTGGTGCCGCAATTCATCAAAGGTTACGAAAGTTAGAAGCATCAGGACTTTTGTCGGGTTCTAAGTTTGTGATTAATCCCAAAGTATTAGGCTATACCACCATGGCCTATATTGGTATTTTTTTGGATAAGGCCATGGCAAACCCACAAGCCGTAAAACAACTTGAAAAAATTCCAGAGGTATTAGAATGTCATTATACTACTGGTAATTGGTCCATCTTAATCAAAGTTCTTTGTAAAGACAATGAACATTTGATGCATGTACTCAACAAAGAAATACAACAAATTGAAGGAGTATCACGCACCGAAACTTTTATATCTTTAAATCAACAGATAGATCGCCAGATTACGATATGAAAAAACCTGCTCGAATATTTTTCAAACAGGTTTATATTATTTAGGTAAATAGGTTTTTAATCTCTACTTGCAACTCGCATTGCGAAATATAATAAAGTTGCCAATGCACCTATAGCAGCAACAACATAGGTTCTAGCTGCCCATTTTAAAGCATCCTCAGCACCAGCATATTCTTCTTGACTTACCACATTCTTATTCTTCAGCCATGCTAGCGCACGATTACTGGCATCATATTCAACAGGTAGTGTGATAAAACTGAATAAGGTCCCAATACCATATAATGCAACACCAACCCAAGCAATGGTACCGCCAATTGCCGTTGTGCTCATTAAAGCCAATCCACCAAAAATAACCCACATGGAAAAACGAGAAGTTATATTTAAGATAGGTACTAATTGAGAACGCATTTGCAACCAACTATAAGCTTGGGCATGCTGCACTGCATGGCCTACTTCGTGAGCCGCAACTGCCGCAGCTGATGCATTACGTTGCCCATACACTCCTTCACTTAAATTCACCGTTTTGTTCGCAGGATTATAGTGATCGGTTAACATACCTGGAGTAGAAATCACCTTGACATCGCGAATACCATGGTCATCTAACATTTTTTGAGCAATTTCTGCACCACTCATTCCATTACGAAGATGTACTTTTGAATAGTGCTTAAACTTACTCTTCAATCGCCTGCTCACCAACATACTTAAAAGTCCAAAAGCACCAGCGATTACTATATAACCTATATCAAATCCAAACATAATTTTTTCTTTTAATTGATTTAAAGATACTAAAGAATTTTAACGCCCATACCTTTCGACCAGAGTTTACCCTGAGCTTGTCGAAGGGCTCAAGGTGACATTACGTTCTTACTCTCTTAAAAGCAAAAACCTCGCCAAAATCCTGAGTTAGCATTTCAGGACATGACGAGGCGTTTTATACTGACATAATGTTAGTTACACTAAGACTGGTGTAGCTAAATCAAAACTTTCTATAATCTCTTTATACACCACTTCACCTTCCACAATATTTAATCCTTTTTTTAGAGATTTATCTATTCGACAAGCACTTTGCCAACCGTTATTGGCCAATTTAAGCACATATGGCAAAGTAACATTGGTCAAGGCAACGGTTGATGTATAAGGAACCGCACCAGGCATATTAGCAACACAATAGTGCACAACGTCATCTATAATATAAATTGGGTCTTCGTGGGTTGTTGCTTTAGTAGTTTCTACACATCCACCCTGATCAACAGCAACATCAACAATAACTGCCCCTGGATGCATATCTTTCAGCATATCTTTAGTAATTAAATTAGGTGCTTTCGCGCCTTTCAATAACACACCTCCGATAACTAAATCGTGCGTTTTAATGTGTTTTCTAATATTATACTCGTTTGAAAATTCGGTTACGACATGCGGTGGCATAACATCATTTACATAGCGTAAGCGTTTCATATTTATGTCAAGAACGGTAACGTGGGCGCCCAGACCGGCAGCCATTTTTGCCGCTTGAATTCCTACGGTACCAGCACCTAAAACCAAAACTTTTCCCGGTGCAACCCCTGGGACACCGCCCAATAAAACTCCTCTACCTTTTTTAGGTTTCTCCAAGTATTTTGCACCTTGCTGAATTGCCATTCGACCTGCCACTTCTGACATTGGTGTTAATAAAGGAAGTGTGCCTTCCTCATCTTCAACTGTTTCATAAGCAATACAAATTCCTTTTTGCTTAATCATCGCTCTTGTTAATGATTCACTTGAAGCAAAATGGAAATAGGTAAAAACGATTTGCCCTTCTTGAATTAGGTCATATTCTTCTTGTATAGGTTCTTTTACCTTCACAATCATTTCGCTCATGGCATAAACCTGACCTATTGTATCTAAAATTGCCGCGCCAACTTGCTGGTAATCGCTATCAAAAAACCCACTGCCTTCACCTGCACCAGATTGCACATATACAGTATGGTCGTTCTTTATCAATTCAAAAACTCCGGCTGGCGTCATTCCAACTCGGCTTTCATTATTCTTGATTTCTTTTGGTACACCTACAATCATTTTGCTTTTATTTTGATTAGTGACCCAAAAATGATTCAAATAAATGAGTGAGGAAAGAAAAAACCGATGAAATGCATAGATTTTATCATAAAAAACGTTTTTATAAGATTATAGCCCCTAATTTTATAGTGTTATTTTTCATAATTGTAAGTTTATTTAATAATGACCCCTAATTTAATTAGGGGTTTTATTTTTTATTTATGTTTTATTTTTAAAAACAACATGATTAGCACAAGAATACCAGTTATGGTATTCGCCAAAATGATTGCTAAGCTTTTATGATGGATACCATAAATCAGCCAAAGAATAAGCCCTATGAATAAAACGATATACATGGTCAGTGAAATATCAGCAGTGGACTTTTCTTTCAAAGCCTTATAAACCTGAGGGACGAAAGCAGTCGTTGTGCAGGTTGCGGCTACTAATCCTATTATCTCTATGCTATCCATAATAGCTATTTATGTTGTATTACACTGAATTTGTACAGTATTTACATATTACTAATTAACGCTTCGACAGCACTTCGACAAGCTCAGTGCGACAACTCAGCGTAGCATTTTGCAAAGCAATTACCCCACAATATTTACAATCTTACCAGGCACTACAATTACCTTTTTAGGGGTACGCCCAGCTAATTGCACTTGGGTTTTTTCATTGGCCATAACAGCTGCTTCAATTTCTTCTTTGTTTAAATCTAAAGAAAGCTCCATGGTAAAGCGCATCTTACCATTAAATGAAATTGGGTACTCTTTACTGCTCTCCACCAAATATTTTTCCTCAAATATTGGAAAAGAAGCTTCAGCGATGGATTGCGTATTCCCTAATTTCTCCCACAATTCTTCAGCGATATGTGGTGCATAAGGTGAAACCAAAATAGCCAAGGGTTCTAAAATAGCTTTGCTAGTGCACTTTTGAGCTGTTAATTCATTTACACAAATCATAAATGTAGATACTGAAGTATTGAAACTGAAGTTCTCAATATCTTCTACTACTTTTTTAATGGTTTTATGAAGCGTTTTCAAATTCTCCTTTGCTGGTTCTGCATTATCAACAGTCAAATACAATTTCCAAAGTTTTTTTAAGAAGGAATGAACACCTGTAATACCTGCTGTATTCCATGGTTTTGATTGCTCTAAAGGCCCCAAAAACATTTCGTACAATCGTAAACTGTCCGCACCATATTCGTCACAAATTGCATCAGGATTAACCACATTGTATTTGGATTTAGACATTTTTTCGATTTCTCTCTTTACTAAAACTTTATCATTCTTTAAAAAAAAGACGGAGTCTTTATAACGATTATATTTAATATCAGACCTAAAACCATCCTGTAGGGCATTATGAATATCTACATATTTGACATCTACTCGGTTTCCATATACATAAAATCGCAAGTCTGAATAATTGATATTTTCTACATTATATTTTGATAAAAAATCTTTTAAATTGGGAATCAATTCAAACAGTTCTTCAATTTCGGAAATTATCACCTGTCCATCTTCGGCAACTACATTATCTAAAATACCATGCGAAATAATGAGTTTCGGAAGTTTTTTAATAAAATTTTGAATTGTCTTAATTTCTAATTGAGTTAAATTTTTTAATATGTTATCATCATTGTTAATATCAATCATTAAATCAAAAAAGAAAGCACTTTCTCCGGTAATCATTCCTTGGTTAATCAGCTTTTTAGCAAACTCATCTTTTGGGGCGATATCCCTATCAAATAAGAATTTTTGCCAAAAACGGCTGTATAATAAATGCCCGGTAGCATGTTCGCTACCACCAATATATAAGTCTACATCTTTCCAATAATTGATAGCTTCCTCAGAGTAAATCGCCTCATCATTATGCGGGTCCATATAGCGGTTGAAGTATTGGGAGCTTCCCGCCCAACCTGGCATGGTATTGAGTTCTAATGGAAAATACCGTTGATGGGATTCCGAATCAAGTTCGGAATGACGGCTATCTTCATCATGCTGAACTTGTTTCAGCATCTCATTTGAAACTACCTTGTTTTCTTTTATATCCCATGTCCATTCAACTGCATTACCCAATGGTGGTTCGCCTGTTTCGGTTGGTAAATATTTTTCAACCTCAGGAAGTTCAATCGGCAAATGTTCGTCCGCAATCATTTGTGGCATACCGTCCGCATCATAATACACCGGGAAAGGTTCTCCCCAGTAGCGTTGGCGGCTAAATACCGCATCACGTAATCTATAATTGATTTTACCTTTGCCTTGACCTAGTTTTTCTAACTCAAAAATGGCACGTTTTACGGCCTTTTTGTATGGCAGTCCGTTTAAGAAGTCAGAGTTGGCAATAACCGTTTTATCCTTATCAGCAAAAGCTTCTTCTGAAATATCAACTCCCTCAAAAATATTAGGAATGTCAATACCAAAGTGTTTTGCAAAATCATAATCACGTTGATCTCCGCACGGCACGGACATCACAGCTCCTGTTCCATAGCCTGCCAATACATAATCACCAATCCAAATTGGCACGGGTTCTTTGGTAAAAGGATGTTCCGCATAGGCCCCCGTAAAAGCCCCAGATATTGTTTTGACATCGGCCATTCTATCACGCTCAGAACGTTTTGCTGTGGCATCAATATAGGAATCAACTTCAGCCTTTTGCTCGAGAGTTGTTATTTCAGCCACTAATTCGTGTTCTGGAGCTAAAGTCATAAAAGAGGCTCCGAAAATGGTATCAGGTCTAGTAGTAAAAACTTCTATTTGGCCTTCGACTGCACTAAGGCCGACATCTGAACTTTCATGTAAATTAAAAGTTACTGATGCGCCCTGCGAACGACCAATCCAGTTGGTTTGCGAATCTTTTAAAGGTTGTGGCCAATCAATGGTATTTAACCCATCCAATAGTCTTTGAGCATATGCGGTAATGCGCATCATCCATTGCGTCATCTTTTTACGAATAACAGGATGCCCGCCACGCTCAGAAACTCCATTCACAATTTCATCATTAGCCAGTACCGTGCCCAAAGCAGGACACCAGTTGACCTCAGCGTCTGCCAAATATGTCAGTCGATATTTGAGCAAAATTTCTTGCTTCTCTTTAGTAGAAAAACTATTCCAATCTTCAGCAGAAAACTCAGAAATATCATCATCACAAGCCGCATTTACTTTTGTATTTCCTTCTTTTTCAAACAACGAAACTAAAGTCTCAATGTCTTCTGCTTTGTCAGCATCTTTATTATACCACGAATTGAACAATTGAATAAAAACCCACTGTGTCCATTTATAATAATCAGGATTTGAAGTGCGAACCTCACGGCTCCAATCAAACGAAAATCCTAATCTGTCTAACTGCTCACGATATCTATTGATATTGGTTTCAGTAGTAATTGCCGGATGTTGACCAGTTTGAATCGCATATTGCTCGGCTGGTAATCCAAAAGAGTCATAGCCCATTGGATGCAACACATTAAAGCCTTTATGTCTTTTATAACGCGCGTAAATATCCCCTGCAATATAACCAAGCGGGTGGCCCACATGCAGTCCAGCACCCGAAGGATAAGGAAACATAGATAGGGTATAATATTTTGGTTTATCAGAATTATTATGAGCTTTGAACGTTTGGTTCTTTGCCCAAAATGCCTGCCATTTCTTTTCGATTTGTATAAAATCGTAGTTCATCGTTTACGCTTCTTAAGTAATGCGCAAAAATAGTGGTAATCCCTTTAAAACCGATTTACTTTTCTATTTTTACACATCAATTTTCCATTATGGCCCAATATATTGAACGGTATCAGAGAAGACGCTTAATTTCATCCTATTTTTCGGTGGTGTTGAGTATTGCTTTGGTACTTTTTCTTTTAGGGGTTCTAGGTATGTTAGTTTTAAACACAAAGAAATTGGCAGATCATTTTAAAGAACAGATAACTATTTCCGTTTTTTTAAAGGATAATGCAAAACCAGTTGAAATTGACCAGCTCCAAAAAAGCTTGGCTATGGCAGACTATACCAAAACTGCTATTTATGTTTCAAAAGAGGATGCTGCTGAACAATACAGCGAAGATATTGGGGAGAATTTTCAGGAATTTTTAGGGTATAATCCCTTAAAAAATTCCGTAGATGTCAATTTAAATGCAGATTTTGTTTCACCAGAACAAGTAGAAGAGATTGCAACTAACCTCGGAACAAAAACCTATGTAGATGAAGTGAGTTATGACAAACCTTTGATTTCACTATTGAACGATAATGTAAAAAAAATTAGCCTTTGGATTTTAATTGCCAGTGTCGTTTTCACATTCATTGCAGTTTTACTCATCAATAGTTCTATACGCCTCTCCATTTATTCTAAGCGATTTATCATCAAGACGATGCAGATGGTTGGTGCTACTAAAAAATTTATCAGAAAACCTTTTATTACTACCAATCTTAAACTGGGGCTTTTTGGCTCGTTGATTGCAGTATTGGCCTTGGCCATTGTGCTGTATTATGTAAATTCCAATTTTCCAGAGTTAAATCTTTTTCAAGACGTTCCGGTATTGATTATTTTATTTGCTGGTGTTTTATTTTTGGGCATCTTAATCTCATACATCAGCACCTATTTTGCGACCCAACGTTTTCTGAACCTTAGAACTGATGATTTATATTATTAAAACAAAAAAGTAATTTTTCCGTTATGAGTAAGAAAAATAAGACAGAAAAAAAATCAAAGATGGAATTTATCTTTCAAAAAAAGAACTATACTTTTTTGTTTATCGGACTGGGACTAATTGTTTTAGGCTTTATATTGATGGCAGGCGGAGGTAGTGATGACCCAAATGTATTCAATCCTGAAATCTATAATTTCAGAAGAATTCGTTTGGCGCCAACTTTGATTCTTATCGGTTTAGGCATTCAGATTTATGCCATCTTATTGAATCCTAACAAAAAAAAGAAATAATTGGAAATTATAGATGCTATTATCCTTGGTATAATTCAAGGGTTAACAGAGTTTTTACCAGTATCCTCTAGCGGCCATTTAGAACTGGGTAAAGCCATTTTAGGAGCTAATGCAATTCCTGAAGAAAGTTTACTATTTACCGTAGTACTTCATTTTGCTACTGCATTGAGTACCATTGTAATTTTTCGCAAAGATATTCTAGATATTTTCAAAGGATTGTTTCAATTCAATTGGAACGAGGAAACACAATTCGCAGTTAAAATCATTATTTCTATGGTCCCTGCGGCGATTGTAGGTTTCTTTTTAGAAGATTTTATGATTGTCTTTTTTGATGGTGCCATTATTATTGTGGGCATTATGTTAATCGTCACCGCAGTATTACTATACTTAGCTGATATGGCAAAAACCACAGATAAAGGGGTTTCTTTTAGAAGCGCTTTTATTATTGGTCTGGCACAGGCCGTAGCCATGTTACCAGGTATTTCTAGAAGTGGTGCTACTATTTCAACATCTGTTTTACTTGGCATTGACAAAACAAAATCTGCGCGATTTTCATTTTTAATGGTCGTACCCTTAATTTTTGGAAAAGTTGCCAAAGATATTTTAGGTGGTGAATTAAGTTTTGAAAGTTCACAAATGGCGCCTATGACGGCAGGCTTTATTGCTGCTTTCGTTGCGGGACTTTTTGCCTGCACTTGGATGATACAACTGGTCAAAAAAAGTAAATTAACCTATTTTGCCATTTACTGTTTAGTAGTAGGCCTAATTGCTATTGGCTGGAGTCTTTGGGGTTAATTGCCAAGCTTCAATTTCATGAAAAAAACCAAAGAAGACTTTTTAGCAGGCCAAACCCTATTGATAGACAAACCTTTGGGCTGGAGCTCTTTTCAGGCCGTAAATGCTTTGAAGTGGGCCATTCGAAAAAAGTTCAATCTCAAAAAGATTAAAATAGGTCATGCAGGTACTTTAGACCCCCTTGCTACAGGCCTGCTAGTAATTTGTACTGGGAAATTCACAAAACGTATTCCTGAACTTCAAGGGCAAATAAAAGAATACACAGGCACGTTCACTTTAGGTGGAACTACACCTTCTTATGATTTAGAAACTAAAGTTGAGCAGACATTCTCAATTAACCATATTACCGAAGATTTAATTATTAACGCCACTTCTCAATTTCTTGGAGAAATACACCAAAAACCACCGATATTCTCAGCACTAAAAAAAGATGGCAAACGCCTTTATGAATTTGCCAGAGAAGGAATAGAAGTGGAGATTAAAACTAGGAAAATCACTATTTCTGAATTTGAAATCACATCAATTCGCCTACCAGAAGTAGATTTTAGAGTAGTATGCAGTAAAGGCACATATATAAGGTCTTTAGCACACGATTTTGGAAAAGTCCTTGACTCTGGCGCTCATCTATCCGCCTTAAAAAGAACCAAAATTGGTGATTTCAACGTAAATAAGGCCATGACTCCAGCAGTTTTTAAAGAACAATTAGCTATTGAAGATTAGAAAAGCATAGTGTCACGAGCTATTTGTACCCTACAATAGAATAAAATATTTTTGTGAAATTGCGGTTATAGTATCACCATGAACCTAAATAGAAAACAATTATCGTTATTAATCACCATCTTCTCGATGGCGATTATTCTATTATCGCTATATAGTATTCGTTTGGGCGGCCAGCAAGAAGAAGAGTATGTCATTGAAATGGCACTTGCTGATGAAGTGATTGAAGAATTACTACAAGAAGAAGAACAGCGCTTACAAGAGCTAAAAAACAATTTAGACCCCATCAAAAGCCATATGGCGCTTAATGAGACCGCAAAACCAAGCATTGGTGAGCCTGAGCCATTAAAAACGCTTGAAGAAATCATGGAAGAACGTCAGATGAGCGATAATGCCAATGATTTTTTAAGCAATGATTCGGGTTACGCAGCAAATCTGAAAGAATTGGCGAAAAAGCGTAAAGAACGTAAAGAACAATTGGGTGAAAAAGAAGCTGAAAAAAAGGAATTTACCAATACTTTAAAAGATAAACGCACTTCTATTTCATTCTCTTTAGTTGATAGAAATGCGTATGATTTACCTCCACCTATTTACACTTGTTTAAAAGGTGGTAAAGTAGTTATTAATATTCAAGTAGATGCTTCAGGTAATGTTATTGATGCCTTTTTAAATGAGAAGAGTTCAACAACCAAAGATTTTTGCCTTATCGAAAACGCAATCACTTATGCGCTAAAAGCGCAATTCAATTCAGGGAGTAAAACGCAGCAAAAAGGCACTATTACATACTTATTTCAAAGTAAGTAAGCTCACCAAATTATTAAGTATATTTTGGCCTTTGTCTTTATTATACCAAACTTGAAGGTCTTCTTTGAATTCGGCTGTTAACTTACTATGCTCGGCTTTATAGTCAATAACCATTTTTGTTGGGATACTAGGTCTCGGCCCCCATTCTCCTTTCACTTCATGCGTTTTTGAATCTAGTGCAATCAACTTCGGAATAGACTGTGCACCATTGGTCAGAAACAAATTCATCAAATCAAGATTCTCATCTCTTAGCACAATTTTTAAATCGATATTAGGATTTAATTCAGCAAGCTTGTTCATAACAGGCAAACTTGGAGAAGCATCACCGCACCAACTCTCGGTCAAAACCAACCAAGTGGTTTTGGTTTTAAGTCTTGTTATTTGATTTTTATGCGCTTCAGAAATTTTCAAAGTTTTATCCCAACGCTTCATGCGCTTATCGTTCAACTGTGTATAATTTATCAAAGCATCTGTTTGAATAGCTCCTGAATTAGCATTTGTAGCGGCCAATTCATGAACCAAACTACGATATTCGGTATAGTTCATTGCTTTATCAATCGTCTTTTGAATTATCTCTGAAACAGACTTTGCCGGATTCTCCATAAGTGTGTTCATACTAATTTACTTTATCACAAAACTATAGTCGTTTTGCATTCAAAAAGCTGACATTAATCATAATATAAATAAAACCCCTAAAGATAAATATCGATAGGGTTTAAGCTAATTCAAATTTGTATTATTGACCTACGTAAGGATTAAAATTTTTAGGCAAATAAGGTTGGCTATCAAAGCCTAAATTAATTTCCTCTGATGTTTCGATATAATCGATTTCTGAAAGTTCAAATATCATGCCCTTATAAGGATCAAAACCAAATGGCAGATAGTGTTTTACATCAAAGCCCAAATCAATATATTCTTCTTCTATGTATTCTATAGAATTTAATACCTCAACATCATTAAAGATTTCTTTATCGTTAATTAGGCTGCTAGCTGTAATAGTTGTTGTAAAAACTAAACCGGTTATTAAAACATAAAATTTCTTGTTAAGTTTCATAGCTGTTTTTTAATTTATAATCGTTATTTCTTCTTTTTGTAAAGCAAGTTTTTTATCAATGAACAACCTTCTATAATCACCAAAAAAAGGGCTGTTATCTCTTTTGGTAATAATGGCAATTTCATCACCGTTTACCATTTGTATAAGCCCTATCACTTTGGCTTTTGTGCCCTGCAAAGGAATTAGGTCTTTCAGGTCTGAAAGCTTCAAATTAAAAAAATCTAGAGAACGGTAAATGTATTGGAAGTATCGGTTTGAGGGCTTTCCAATCTTCACTAGCATGCCCATCATCACTTCTTTAGGACTGACCTTTTCTTGTTTTTCAAACTCTGGAAATAAAACGACTCGCTCTTTATTTTTTTTCAATGAATTTCTTGCCATCCTCTTTATTTTGGACAAAAATACAATTGAAAATCATCAATCAAAAGCATTACATAGTTAATCAATAGTTAAACTTATTTATATTAATAGTTTTACTACTATTTATGAATGCGTTTTTTAATCATTCCACCTCTGGTGTCATTGATACTGCTCATTACAACGAAGGCTTTGGGGTCTATTTTTTCAAGTTCTACGGTAAGTTTTCTTATTTCTAAACGGGTAATAACGGTATAAATAACATCATATTCGTTATGATGACCTTGTTTGCCATATCCACCTGTAGCTTTGTAAATAGTGAGGCCTCTACCTAGTTTCTCGGTAACCATCAATCGCACCTCTTCGCTTTTTGAAGAAATTATTGTTACTCCGGTATATTCTTCAATACCATCAACTACAAAATCGAGGGTTTTCGATGCCGCTAAATAGGTTAGCATAGAATACAAAGCGGCCTCAATAGTAAGAAAATATGCAGCAGCCAAGAATATAAAAATATTGATGATAATGATAATATCACCAATTTTCGCACCCAATTTTCTACTCAGAAAAATTGCCAGTACTTCTGTGCCATCAAGAACACTACCACCCCTAATGGACAAACCGATACCCGCACCGAGAAAAAAACCTCCAAAAACTGCCACTAACAGCTTGTCTTGAGTCACTTCCGGAAAATCAACCAAAGCCAAAGTCAATGCCAACCCTAAAATCGCCAAAAAAGCTTTTAGCGCAAATTGCTTCCCGATGACTTTATATCCCATTATCAAAAAAGGAATATTCACTAGAACGATTAAAAGGGACAATGGGATGTCGGTTACCTCAGTAACCAAAAGCGATATACCTGTTGCTCCTCCATCAATAAATAGGTTAGGGAGTAAAAAACTTTCAAGCCCAAAAGCAGCTGATAGTATTCCAAAAAGGATGAAAAAGCCGTCTTTGACTGCGGCATTTATAACCTTTTTTGGTCTTCTTGATTGTAGAAGCCTTCTTTCTTTTAAAATATCTTTTTCACCTGATTTCACATCTATACGATTTACAGGTTCTCTGGATTGATAGCTAAGCTTTTAAATAATTTTGCTTTAGTAGTAAAAAACTTATTTTGAACAGCGTTTTGTTTCAATTCAGCATCAATAAGTTTGCTCTCGCGTGAGTTGATTAAAAACAAAGAGCTTTCCCCAAAACTAAATTTACGTTCTTCTGCACTCAAGAGCGTATTGTAATCCTTTACAATATTAAATATCAAATCATTTTGAACTACATATGAGTCAAGTTCTCGATAAATTGCAAAAACTTTATTCCTAATTTCGACTTGAGCATTATCCCTTTCAAACTGAGCGTCTTTCAACTTGAACTTCGCCAATCTCAAATCCCCTCTTTCCTTTCTTAAGAACAAGGGGAAATAAAAGTTTAAACCACCCTTATATTGCTGAGTTTCAAGTGAATTTAAAAACTCTGGTGTAGCCGTTAAAAAATTATAATTGACATCGATGGTTGGTAGTAATTTATTGGTTTTTAATCTCTTATCAACTCGAAGGCCATCTATTTTAAAATCAAGTGAGCGTAACTTTGGATGATTATCAATCGTAAAACTATCTAAGGGCTTCCCCATAATCTCCAAGGTCACATCAATTTCTTCTTCAACATTTATATCGGGAACAACATTAGGTTGCAACTCTACGGGCACATCATTAATCCATAAGAAATTTGACAGCTCTAAAGATTTATTCATTAGTCTTACTTTGGCCTGCTCCAATCCCAGCGCCCTATTTTGAACCGCAATCTTGGCTTCAACAGTGTCTATAATAGCAATGTCTCCCGCTAAGGCCCTTTGCTTTACACCTTGAAAACGAACCTCTGAATTGTTTAAAAAATTACTGAAAATCTCAGCATCATTATAAGCCTGTAGCCAATCAAAGTAGGCTACTGAAGCATCAAACAAAACTTTGTTGACCAATAAATCTTGATCTGCCTTAGTCTGCTCTCGGAAAAACTTTGCCTTTTTCAAAGTTGCCATTCGTTCATTGATCCAAAAGCCTCTCGCCAATGACATTGAAACCCCTGCACTATAGAGACCATCAACAGGGAAAGTCTCATCTCTGTTAATAAAATCACCCTCAGATTGTTCAAAACCACCTTTAAATTCAACACCAAAGTAAGTGGGTATTTTAAAGGTGCCGTTGAGGCGCTCCCAATACTCACTATCCTTAAACTCTTTACGCTCAAAATCTACCTCTATTTTTGGGTCAAAACCACCACGGGCCTTCATCAAATTGGCCTGTCCAATAGAAATTGTCAATTGTGCTTGTTTGGCTATTGGGTGGTACTTTTTCACATACCCCAGGTACTCGTTAAAATTGAGTACAATGCTATCTTGTTGTGCATTACCAATCAAAACAATCAAAAATGCAACTGTAAGGAGAAGCCTTTTCTTCATCATTTCTTTTTGGCCTTGGCCATATCATTTTGAGGTTGATAGTAATTTGGTGGGAAACCATTCAATTGACGCCAAAGTTCAAACCAAATTGGCACATCTTCTAAAAGGGCAATGGTATTGGCACCGGACCCAGCTCTGAGATCTTTTGGCCACTCATGATCATTTGAATCTGGGGCAAGCAGTACCCTATATTTTCCATTTTCGCTAATAAACCTATCAATAGCTACGACTTTTCCACCATAAGTTCCATAAGAAACGTTAGGCCATCCACTAAAGACAATTGCCGGCCATCCATCAAATTGAATACGAACCTCTTCGCCAACATGTACTAATGGCAGATCTATTGGTTCAACATAAGTTTCAACAGCCATATCAATGCTTGAAGGCATAATACCTACAAGTTTATCACCCTCCTTAAAGGTTTCCCCTAAACCCCCTTGAATAGCCCGATTGATATACCCATTCTGTGGTGCCCGTATATAGTATAAATCATTACGAATAGAATAGTTACTAAACTCATTTTCCAATTTCGTGACTTGGGCTTCCGAATCAAACTGATTTGACTGAGCGGTAAACATATCACTCTCAGCCTTTGAAATTTTATCGGTGTATTCCGCTTGAACCCGACTAATTTCAACTCTTGAGTTAATCACTTCATTTTTACTAGCCAATAACTTATTTTCTTGAGAAATTAATTTAGCCTGAGTCTCTTGAAGTTTTAGCCTTTTTTCTTCTACATCAGTCACTGCTTTTAAACCTTCACTTTCAAGCTGAACCGTTCGCTCATATTGTCTTTGAGCAATACTGATATTAGTTTTTGCAGCCTCTAGGTCTATACTATCACTTTGCACCTTAAGTTTAGACTGTAGGAGTTTATTTTTTGCTTGCTCTAACTTTAAACCTCGCTCATTTGATAAAGCACCGATTTGGTTATTTAGGGCCTTTACTTTGCCTTGATATGATGCTACCGACATCTCTTTGGCTTTTATCTGCTGACCTGTACGCTCAACCAACTTAGGGTCAAAATATTCATTCTTAACTTCTGAAATAAATAGAATCGTATCTCCTTTATTCACATAATCTCCCTCACGAACATACCATTTTTCAATACGCCCAGGAATTGGTGATTGAATGGTTTGTGGTCGTTGGTCAGGGGTAAGGGTTGTCAAGTATCCTTTGCCAGTTATATTTTGCGTCCATGGTAAAAAGAGTACAATAAGGCCTATTATAGAAAAGGCCAATAAAAAACGATTAAACTGCTTGTAATGCCTTTTATGAAAGACTTTTTGAGCTGCCTTAAAACGAGAAATATCAATTTTCTCATTCAATTTATTGGGAGAAATATTAAGCATCCTTATTCGTTTTTTCGTTTATTAACTTTCCACTATCCATTGTGATAATACGTCCACAACGCTTAGACCACTTATTGTTCTCGCTTACTATGATTAAAGCCCAACCATTTGAACTATCACTTAAAAAGTCCATAATATCAATGGCCTCTTGGTCATTGAATTGATCTAACGGGTCTTTCAAAACCAAAAGCTTAGGCTTACGAACGATACTTCTGGCCAAGACAATTTTTTTAGATATGGTAAATGGAATTTGCTTTCCTTCCGGGTAAAGAACGGTGTTCAATCCCTGTGGTTGATCTTTAACAAACTCAGTAAGCTTTGTTTTTTCCAAAGCCCAGTAAACTTCTTCTGTGCTAACCTGAGGATCACCAAAAGTGATATTGTTTAAAATAGTGCCTTCAAAAGGAGTTTCCTCACTCAAAGATTGTCCTAAATGAGAGCGATAATAGTTTAAGTTAATACCGGTCAGTGCAACATCATTAATGAAGATTTTACCCGCATCTGGCTCTAGAATACCTGCAATCAAGCGTAATAATGTAGACTTACCCGATCCGCTTGGGCCTTGTAACAAAATCGAACACTTGGGGCTTATTGTCATAGAAACGCCATCGATGATTTTTTTGTCCCTATCTGGTACATGGTATGAAATATCACTTAGCTCAACGGTAAATCCTTCATTTTGTTTAAACGGTTTTTCTCCATTTTGTGGTTCCAAATCTTTATCAACCACCTGTCCTAACTTTTCTAAAGAAGTCAATAAATCATAAAATGTTTCTAACCCTAAAATCAATTTTTCTACAGAGCTAATGACCAATAAAATGATAATCTCGGCTGCCACAAACTGTCCGATATTCATTTCTTGGTTCAAAACCAAAAGTCCGCCAATCAACAAAAGTCCTGCGGTTACTAGTACTTTAAAGCCAATCATTTGAATAAACTGCAATACTAAAATCTTGAAATGGCTTTCACGAGCATCTAAGTAATTAGCAACCAGTGTATCATTTTTATCAATGGCATGCGAGGTTTTTCCAGAAAGTTTAAAACTTACGATTGACCTAGCAATTTCTTGAATCCAATGAGCGACCATATACTTGTTCTTAGATTCATCTAAACTTGTTTCAAGACCTTTTTGTGCGGTAAACTTGAAGACAACATAGATTAAAAGCAACAACAATAAACCGTATATAATAAAAAACGGATGATAAAATGAGAGCAATAGCAGTCCAAAAATTATCTGTAACAATGCCGCAGGAAAATCAATCAAAACTTTGGAAAGTCCTTTTTGAATTGTAAGTGTATCAAAAAAACGATTGGCTAATTCAGGTGGATAGAAATTCCTGAGCTCACTCATTTTAATTTTAGGGAAACGATAAGAGAATTCAAACGATGCTCTTGTAAATATTTTCTGCTGGACATTCTCAATAATACGTATTTGCATCAGCTGTAAAAGGCCAACAAAGGCTACTCCAAGAGTAACTAAGACAACTAACACTATCCATGATGTACTTACTTGTGCCCCTTGTATCAGATTAATAATAGCTTGAATACCCAGAGGTAAAGAAAGGTTTACCAAGCCAGCAAAGATAGCGTAGTAAAAAACCTGGAAAACATCTTTTTTATCAAGTGACAATAGCCCAATGAGGCGTTGCCATGAGGTTAAAATAGTTTTAGCCATTAGTATTGGTTTGATCTAGGGTTTTAAAGACCAATTCAGAAATGAACTTGCCTGGCGTATTTATTTGGTTACAATCAGTAAGCGTTTGAAAATGATTCTTCAAAAAATGTTGGTGCAAAGAGCCTTCAAGAATTGTACTTGCCAAACTAGAGGGATATTTATAATTGGAGGCAACAGCACTAATCATTTCCTCAATCCTATTGACCATCCTTTTGTAGATGACAAAATAACCGTCTTTGTTTTCTTGATCCACTTCTTTGGTCAGGAAAGATTTTGAAGATTCATTAATTACAATCTTATTCAAAAGAATCTCATTAATGTGTGAATAGGCATTATCTTCTTGAATTGTTCGTGTCACAATGTCGATTGCCCTTGATAGTTTTTCAACAGGGTCGGACATACTGTTTGTTGCAAAGACCAATTGATATTCTAACCAACCCCAATACCATGAAGTCAAATAAACAAGTAGTTTGTGTTTATTTTCAAAATATCGGTATATAGAACTCTCATTAGAGCCAATTTTATTACCCAATTTTTTAAACGTAAAACTCTCAAAGCCTATATCATCTATCATCAAAATACTATGCTCAATGATTCGTCTTCCTAAATCTGAGGACTCAGGATCTTTTAGATAAATTTTATCATTTATGGCAATCTTAATGGTCTGCAATAACCTTTCCATGTTTTAAATTTTAAGATTACAAATATAATAGTAATACTTTTATTATTTGATTGTTTAACTTTCTTTTAACGCAAGTAGAACTCTTTTGATTGCAAATAAATCTTAACTTCATTTTTTTAAATTTTGTGTATGAAGCAATTAACTACTCTAATTTTTATTTTATTAATCATTTCGTCAATAAGCGCACAGCAAAGTGAGTTTGTTAAAAGGTTTAAACATTTTGATGAAAGCAGAGGTGATGTTGAAAGTGGACTAATTCTAACATTACCTTATCAAGAAATGGTTCGTTTAGAAAGCAATTTAAATTCTAATTCTGGTCTTGGACCATCGTTTAATTATTATGGCACAGTCGTGATAGTAGACCATATGAATATTCTTCCAAACGGTAACAAACAATTAGTTCTAAGGCGTGAAGACGGTCGTAATTTTTATGGTTATAGAGCTACTTTGAAAGCAGTTTTGGTTAAAAATGATTTAGAAACGCGAAGTACTAAACTAAACTAAACGGATATGAAACGCACCATTTTTTTATTTGTGAGCTTGTGTGCTACGATTGGAATGTACGCACAAGAAGATTTTAGCAATTTGGTTAAAATAGGGGATCAACTTACCATTTCAGGACCCTCGTCTAGCTCTTATAAATTTATTGATGTACCAAGAAAGAATTTCATTATTAAAAGAGGGGGGTTAGCAAATATTGGTTCTTTACAAAACGTGAAAGTTACAATTACAAAAATTAGTTATGGTGAAAACACTGTGATAAGATTTAAAAAATCTAGCGGCGGCAAATTCTTTGCTGCTTACAGGACGCTAACTGCCGATCTTAATGGTGCTATGAATAGTGGAGAATTAGAAATTCGAAACAGTAGCACAAAAGATTCGCTTACAAAATAGTTTTGCTCTCCAAAAAGCACCTACTCTATTTGGCTATCGCTAGTAGTCAAATTCTGGTAGGTGCTTATCTAAAACTGCTCGTTTTAACATAAACATCACTTATTTTAGAAAATATTATCCCTTATTATTTTATTTGTCAAGCACCTAATAAGATGAACTTAAAAAAATTGAATCCTTTTAAACAGACCACAGCAAATGAAACGAATGAAGTCGTACAATTGGTAACAGGAACTTTCAGCCCTCCAGAGGCAGTCGATGTCTTATTATCCTTAATAAATTACAAAATTAAATTTCATTCCGTACAAATTCTCAATCTTCAGGGTTGTGAAAATGATATTATTGAAAAATCTGAAAAGAGAATTGAAGAACTAAAAAAGGCCAAAAATAAAATGACACAACTTATTTTAGATGCGCGTCAAAAAGGGCAAAGCCTTGAAATCAATAGTATGATAAGTATTACACCAAAAGCTTAATTCATTCTTCTTGATATTGCGAAAACCAATTGAATTGATTTTTTATAATACTTTCCTTTTTATCTTCTAGGTGCCTTAAGAACGTCTCAGCAACGGGCGAAAACTTTTTAGAAGATATCCATATCAAATTCCAGTTAGTTTTAATAGGCAAGCCCGGCAGGTCATAAATTTTCAGGCTTTTGTTCCTAATTTCATTCTTAATACCTATAATAGGCATAATAGAATATCCAAGCCCTGCAACCACAGCTTGTTTTACGGCTTCATTCGAAGTAAGTTCAATTTTTTTTGAAACCTTTATCTTTTTAGAATCTAAATAATTTTCCATGGCCATGCCCGTAGCAGAACCGTTTTCCCTAAATATAAGTGGTGCATTTGTTAAAGACTTTAAACTCATTTTATTAGATGAGATTGTATCATTATTACTCCCCACTAGATAGAGTATATTCTCCATTAGTTCTACCTTCTTTATATTTAAGTGTTTGGGCAGCACTGATACTAAAGCAAAATCAACCTCATTATTTTCTAAACTCTTAATAACAGCTGCCTTATTGGTTACATCCATAACTAAATCAACCCTTGTGTGCTCTTTCATAAAACCTGATAAGAAATAGGGCATTACATATTTTCCGGTAGAAACCACTGCAATTTTTAATTGACCTGCAAGATCACCTCCATATTCTATAGTTTTATAGTTAATCGCATGAATCTCTCCCAACACTTTCTCAGCTGCCAAAGCAATTTCCTTTCCAAATTCAGTTAAGTATAACCGTCTTCCAACTATCTCGGTTAATGGAATTGGAAATTGATCTTGAAAATTTTTTAACTGTATTGATACGGCTGGCTGGGTCAAATGAAGCTCTTCTGAAGCCTTTGTAATACTTTGATTTTGAGCAACTTTTACAAATATTCGAAGTTGGTTCAGTGTATAATTCATAAATATTATTTATATAAGTCATTATAAATATAAATAATTATAAATGAATTATTTGTTTCAACTTTGTTCGAAATTTATAAACATGTTGTTCAAACTTCCAATTGCTCAGAAACTTACACAGAAAAAAGAAGGTTCCACTTTGAATGACGCATTATATCCTGTCTATTTTGTAATAATGGGGTTGATTTTTGGTGGCGTTCTTATTTTATCGGCACTTAATGGTTTTCTCTTTTTCGGATGGCTTGCAATTTCAATGGCTATCATTTTAGGTTTAATGACTATTCATTTAATAGGAAATCAACAAACAAAAAAACATAAATCTTAAAAAATAAAACAAATGGAAACAATGATTAAAACAGACCAAAAAATTCAATTAGTAGATGGAAGTTTTACAGCCTCTGAAGCTGCAGACGTAATTCTTGCTTTACTTGATGAAAAAATCAACTTTCACAAATTACAGCGAATTTCATGGTGTGAAGGTAGCTCTGATGCCAACACCAATTATCCAGATGGAAGAATCCAAGAATTACAGAATGAAAAAAGAATAGCAAAAGAGTTCATAGCAAGCGTAAGAAGTGAAGGTAAAAGATTACGAATCAACGGTACTCTTGAAATCTCACTTGAAGAATAAACTCTACTAAGGCTAAGCCCCTCAATTAAAAAGAAATTCTTTTTGATTTCGGGGCAAGCTTCAAAGAATTTAAATCTCGCCTATCGAGTAATACATGGATTTACACTTACTGATTGACAATCTGACCAATCCGGCTTTATTGTTCTTTTTTTTAGGAATAATTGCCGTTCAATTAAAGAGTGATTTAGAAATTCCTCCTAATTCGTCAAAATTTATTTCCCTTTACCTACTTTTTGCCATCGGTTTTAAGGGTGGGCTTGAACTATCGCATAGTGACTTAAATATGGAAATTATTTGGTCATTGGTTTTCGGTATTGTTTTAGCTGTTACAGTGCCTATTTATTCATACTTTATACTGAGAAGAAAGTTTTCTGTAGAAAATTCAGGGGCCATTGCAGCTGCATACGGATCTGTCAGCGCGGTCACTTTTGTAACCGCACTTTCTTTTCTTGAGATGGAGCAAATTGATTTTGGCGGACATATGGTAGCCGTAATGGCTTTAATGGAAGCACCTTCCATTATCGTAGGTGTTCTCTTAATGTCGTTCTTCAAAAAAGAAAAGCCAAAGAATGGCGACTTTAAAAAGGTGCTTCATCATGCCGTTACAAACGGCTCTGTAATTTTAATACTGGGTAGTTTGGCGATTGGGTTTTTGGCCAATGAGCAACAGGCTCAGGGAATTAAACCCTTTACCACCGATATTTTCAAAGGCTTTTTGTCCGTGTTCTTATTGGACATGGGTATTACGAGCGGCAAAAAATTAAAAGACTTTATTAAAAAAGGAAGGTTCGCACTGGTTTTCGCCCTCATTATCCCTATTGTAAACGGTATTTTTGTGGCATGGTTCAGCCAGTTTATTACTCAAGTAGAAGGTAACCGCTTTCTTTTTGCGATTCTGGCTGCTAGTGCATCTTATATTGCCGTACCGGCAGCAATGCGTTTGGCAGCACCAAAAGCAAACCCAAGTTTATACTTGCCAATGGCTTTAGCAATCACATTCCCATTTAACATCACTTTGGGCATGCCCCTTTATATGTATATTGTACAAAATTTTTAGTGCAATATGCAAAAACATAGATGCGGTTGGTGTGAAGGCGATTCTCTTTATGAAGCCTATCATGACAAGGAATGGGGAGTACCTTTAAAAGATGACAATACGTTATTCGAGTTTCTGGTATTAGAGACTTTTCAAGCTGGACTCAGTTGGATTACCATTCTGAAAAAAAGAGAAAATTTCAGAGCAGCATTTGATAATTTTGACTACAAAAAAATCGCCGTTTACGAGCAATTAAAAATTGATTCCCTATTACAAGATGCTGGCATTATTCGCAATAAGCTTAAGGTCAATGCAACCGTAACAAATGCAAAAGCTTTTATGGAAATTCAGAATGAATTTGGAAGTTTTAGCGAATATATTTGGGGCTTTGTAAATCAAAAACCCATAAAAAACGCATTTACAAACTATAAAGATGCACCTGCCAATACTGAGCTTTCTGATGCCTTAAGCAAAGATTTAAAAAAAAGAGGATTTAAATTTGTCGGCAGCACAGTTGTATATGCTACCATGCAGGCCATAGGCATGGTCAATGACCACGAAACCAGCTGTTTTAGATATGATGAAGTCTAAATTAAATATAGTATTTGTTCTGTTTTTGACCTTCACGCTGGGTTTTGCGCAGACGAAACAAGAACGAGAGTTCAGAATTGATAAAGAATATTTTCCGACCCAATCCCTTGAATTATTGCTTCCCTATATCAAGGAGGTCAAAAAAGTAAGGCATTACAAAGAAACTGATGGACAAAAAATTTCTTATGAAGCTAAATTCAAGAAGGATAAACTTAGATATAGTGTAGAATTTGATTCCTTGGGCAACCTTGAAGATGTTGAGTTTATCATCAAAAAAAATGATATTCCATCTGGTAGTTTTATCAATCTCCAAAACTATTTGAAAAACAAGCACAAAAAAGTAAAAGTTAAAAAAATACAGCAGCAATACTTGGCGGTTGGTACAGAATCGAAAAAGGTATTAAAGGAAGCCTTTCAAAATCTCTTACTTCCCTCAATTAGATATGAAATTGTCATAAGTTCAAAAGAAGAAAAAGGATACCAATACTATGAAGTAACTTTTGACCATCAAGGCAATCATCTAAGTTCACGAAAGTTTTCAGATTCAAACTACGACCATGTGCTTTACTAAAATTAAAGAATGGTTGGTGTTAGGGATTCTTCTCCTACATTTTTCCCTATTACAGTCGCAAGATAATTTTACTGGCTATTGGCAACCAGCAGTAGCCCTAAATTATCAGGTAATAGGTGCTTATTCCCATAATTTTTCGATACAAAATAGAAACTTTATCTATGATGATCGAGCTTCGCAATTAAGGGCACGGCAAATTGACTTTGTACATTTTTCAAATTTTAAAATACGTGAAAATCAGAGTCTAGCCTTTGGGGTGTTATATCGGTCAAGAAACCCATTTGATGGCGGCAGTAATGAGCTCCGACTTACCCAACAGTACAATCTTCAATCAAGACCTTATGTAATTCGTTATGGGCATCGATTGAGAGGAGAGCAACGAATTATCAAAAAAAACACTATACATAGATTTCGATACCGTTTTAGTATAGATTTTCCATTGCAAGGTGAAAAACTTGATGTAGGAGAACCTTATTTGGTAGGCAATTTGGAAAGCTTATTAAGTGTGGCTCAGAAGCAACAACCGCAATACGATACACGATTTACCCTAAATTTTGGTTGGCAATTAACCTCTAAAGCCAAGTTTCAGATAGGTTCAGAATACCGTATAGAAGATTTTAGTCAAAACCTTGAGCATGTTCTTTTCTTTATAAGCACTTTAAATTTCTCTATCTAAATCATCTATAGAAAGCCCTTAACTTGACTTTCCGTTAAACAAAACTATTTTTGTTACTTTAGCGAAAACCACTTTAATCTTCACATATTTTGGGAATTCTTACAATTATCTCGTTTTTAGGATTTACACTTTTCGTTGCCGTCGTCGCATGGTATGCAACGCGAAAGACCGATGAAAAATCAGCTGACGGCTATTATTTGGGTGGTAGAAGTCTTGGTGCCATAACTATTGCTGGGTCATTATTATTGACCAACCTCTCTGCTGAACAGATTGTAGGGTTAAATGGACAAGCTTTTGCAGAAGGTTTGATGGTAATGGCATGGGAAACCTTAGCTGCCATAGCTATGATTTTCACGGCTATTTACTTATTGCCAAAATACATGAAAAAAGGGATTACTACGATTCCTGAATTTGTAGAAAAACGTTTTGACCAGCAGACTAAAGCACTGTTATCAATACTCTTTTTATTAGCCTACGGCGCCGTTCTATTGCCCACTATATTATACTCTGGTTCTTTGGCCTTTAGTACCATGTTCGATTTGCCCAATGTAATGGGCGTTGCGCCATGGACAGTAATTTGGATTTGTGTAATTACGATTGGCCTAATAGGTATGGTTTATGCCATATTTGGTGGACTAAAAGCAGTAGCAGTCTCTGACTTAATCAATGCCATCGGTCTTTTGATAGGTGGACTCTTAATTCCTATTTTTGGATTGATGCTCATCGGTGATGGCGACTTGGGTGCAGGCTTGGGAATTTTATGGGATACCAACCCAGAAAAATTTCAAATGAAAGGCGCAGTGGATTCCTCAATTCCTTTCGGAACCATTTTCACTGGAATGATGCTCGCTCAGATTTATTATTGGGGTACCAACCAATCCATTCTACAAAGGGTCTTTGGGGCAAAAAGCCTTAAAGAAGGGCAGAAAGGAATGCTTCTTGCTGCTTTTGTAAAATTTATAATTCCTGTTATAGTGGTATTACCCGGTATTATCGCTTGGCATGTTTTTGACGGGCAATTAGATAATCCTGATCAGGCCTATCCTGCTTTAGTGGCAAAAGTATTGCCTGGAGCTTTTACAGGATTTTTTGCAGCAGTACTTTTTGGTGCGGTATTGAGTTCTTTCAATAGTTTATTAAACAGTAGTGCAACATTATTTGGGTTTGATTTATACCGTATGTATTTCAAAAAAGACGCCTCCGATCTTGAAACTGTAAAAGCTGGTAAAAAATTTGGTATTGGTCTAGGGCTTGTCTCCATGACCATTGCGCCTTTTATCGCTTTCGCTCCAGATGGCTTGTTCAGTTATATACAACAATCACTTGGTAGTTTAAGTGTGCCTATTCTAGCAGTAGTCATGACCGGTGTACTTACCAAAAAAGTGCCTGCTATTGGAGCTAAAGTTGTAATGATTAGTGGAGTGTTGCTATATTTAATCAGTCTCATCTTCTTAGAGCCACATTTTAGGGAAACTGCGGTATCATTGGCACAATCACAGGGCATTACCGATTTAAGTGAACTTAGTATCATCAAGGCAAAAGCTTATCCACATTATTTGCATGTTATGGGTATTTTATTTGTGTTCAACATCATTGTGATGCTTATTTTTGGACAGTTAATGCCGAAAAAAGTTGTGACGAAAGAAGAAACAACAGATGTTATCGATATTACCCCATGGAAGTATGCATTTGTAGTCGGGGCAGTCATTGCAATATTGGTTATTAGCACTTATTTTATTTTCTCCTAATTCAAATAAGGCAGTTTAATTTTAATGAAAAAGATTTGGTGGAAAGAAAGTGTGGTGTATCAAATATACCCGCGTTCGTTTAAAGATACTACCGGCAACGGTATTGGTGATATTCAAGGAATTATCGAAAAACTTGACCATATCAAATCGCTTGGTGTTGATGTTATTTGGCTTTGTCCGGTTTATGAATCTCCCAATGATGATAATGGTTATGACATTAGTCATTATCGCAAAATATCAAATGACTTTGGCGGACAAGAAGCCTTTGATGAGCTATTGGAAAAAATCCATCAAAAAGGGCTAAAACTGGTTATGGATTTGGTCGCCAACCATACCTCAGATGAACACTATTGGTTTACCGAATCGAAGAAATCAAAAGACAATCCGTATCGCGATTATTACATCTGGAAAGATGGCGAAAATGATGGGCCACCCAACAATTGGGAGTCATTTTTTAATGGAAGCACTTGGGAATATGACAAAAATACAGACCAATATTACCTGCACTACTTTACTAAAAAACAGCCTGACTTAAATTGGGAAAACCCTAGGGTTCGTAAAGAAATTTTTGATGTTGTCGAGTACTGGTTCAAAAAAGGTGTAGATGGTTTTAGAATGGATGTCATTTCATTGATTTCAAAACCGGATAATTATCCTAATTCTGAATTTGAAAAATTTCAGGATACTATTATCAACTATTATGCGAACGGACCTAAGATTCATCAGTATTTGCACGAGATGAATCAAGAAGTACTTCGCAAATATGATATTATGACCGTGGGTGAAGGCCCAGGAATCGATTTAGAAAACGGTCCTCTTTACGTAGACGAGAAAAGAGAAGAACTGAATATGGTTTTTCATTTTGACCATATGTTCATTGATTGTGGCACGGGCGGAAAATACGACCCCGTACCCATTGATTTTAAAACATTTAAAAATGTTTTTAATAATTGGGATAAAGCCTTGAAAAACAAAGGCTGGGGCAGTATCTTTTTGGGTAACCATGATTTTAGTAGAATGGTTTCTCGTTTTGGTAATGATAAACAGCACCATCAAGCTTCGGCGAAATTATTAGCTACACTTTTACTCACTATGCGCGGCACGGTATACATTTACCAAGGTGATGAAATCGGTATGACTAATGTGGCTTATGATAAGATTGACGACTATGATGATGTAGAAACCTTAAATGCCTGGAAAGCCGCAGATGTCAAAGAGCAAGACATGGACCGTTTTATGGATATTGTTCATTTACAGAGCAGGGATAATGCTCGTACCCCAATGCAGTGGAATGCCAAAGCCAATGCAGGTTTTACAAATGGTACACCATGGCTGAAAACCAATTCCAATTTTAAAAACATCAATGTTGCCAATCAAGAAGATGACCCAAAATCCATTTTGAATTATTATCGCGAAATGGTCGCTTTTAGAAAAACCAACAAAACTTTTGTTTATGGTGATTATGAATGTTTAGATGCAGAGAATGCATCTATTTACGCTTACAAGCGTTGGGATACGGACCATGTATTTTTAGTGCTTCATAATTTTTCGAGTAATTCAACAAAATGGTCTTTCGATCTAAGTGAAAAAAAGTATGCTTTACTTAAATCAAATTTAGATCATAATCAAAACTCTCATTTTGACTTGGCTCCATGGCAGACCAAAATTTTAAAACTAAAATAAAAGGTATTATTTTTCTTTCTCAAGAATTTTTATAAAATCGTCACGAGCTATTTCTTCTGCTCCAAGGCTTTCTAGGTGTTCTGTGTGCACTTGGCAATCTATCAGTTGATATCTTTCTTCTTTTAACTCATTGACCATATTAATAAAAGCGAACTTTGAAGCATTAGAAACTAGGCTAAACATACTTTCACCACAAAAAACATGACCCAAGTCAATTCCATATAATCCGCCCACCAAATTATCATTTTCCCATACTTCATATGATTTTGCAAAGCCTTTATCATGCAGACTTAGATAAGCTTCTTTCATTTTAGGGGTAATCCAAGTACCTTCTTGCCCTTTTCTTTTTAATAAAGAACATTGTTCAATAATCCTTTCAAAGCAGCTGTTTTTTGTCAATCGGAATTGATTGCCCAACATCACTTTTCGCATGCTCTTTGAAACTTTCAACTTCTGAGGAAATAACACCATTCTGGGGTCTGGACTCCACCAAAGAATCAAGGCATCTTCGTTAAACCATGGAAAAATGCCATTTTGATATGCTAATAATAATCGTTCTGGGGAAAGATCTCCCCCTATGGCGAGCAAACCATCTGAATTCGCTTTATTCACGGACGGAAACTCCAAGCGGTCACTTAAAAAGAATAAAGGGTTACTCTTTCCATTGTTTTCCATGGATGCAATTTTTTTTAATAAAATTATGGATTTTACACTAAAAAATGAGTAGTCCTGCAATATAAATTATGCTCCCCACTAGCATAAAAAGAAGTGTATACGGTAATATTTCTTTAGCTTTTAATTTAGTAATCCCTAATAGTGGAAGCGCCCAAAAAGGCTGTAACATATTAGTAACCTGATCACCATAAGACAATGCCATAACTGCTTTTGACAAAGGAACATTTAGCTGCAATGCAGACTGTAAGACCAACGGCCCTTGAATGGCCCATTGACCGCCGCCACTTGGCACAAAAATATTCACCAAACCAGCACTGAAAAAAGTAAAAATAGGCAAGGTCGTTTCTGTACTTACAGAGACAAAAAAATCAGAAATTTGATTTATCATTCCACTATTGGTCATTATGCCCATAATACCAAAATAAAGCGGAAACTGAATTAAAATTCCTGAAACATCACCAATTGCTTCTTCTATAGCGTTCAAAAAACTCTTAAAACTTCCATGCAGTAGAATTGCCAATCCCAACATAAAAAAATTGAGCATGTTTGGCGTAATATTTAGGCTTTGTAAAGCTGGAAGGTATTGTATAAAAAATCCAACAAGAATTAAAACAGCAAAACCTACGGCTAATACTCTTGAATTATCTAACCGTTCTGCACCTTTTAGATTTCCTTTTTCAATTGTCAAAAAATTATACCGTGGTAAATTGAGTTTAGTAACCTTAGCCTGCTTTCCTAAATAAAAGGCTAATGCAGAAATTGAAATCAACACCGTCGTAAAAATCAACATATTCGAAGCACTGAATACAGTCAACGATGTAGAAATAGCTTCGGGCAACTCTGCTGTCAATTTAAAGTCAGTAGTCTCACTCAATAAATTTCTTAAATGCCCTACTTCAGAAACTTTAATTGGTGCTGAACCACTAATACCTCCATGCCAGACCATAAGACCAACATAACCACAAGCGCCAATTAGTGGGTAGTTAATAGGAATGTTCTTTGCTTGTGCATATTCCCCCACTTTTCTAGCTAAAATAGCTCCAAAAATTAAGCCCAAGCCCCAATTAAAAAATGAAACCAGCATCGTAGATAGTGCCACCAAAACAGCAGCACTTGAAGTGTTGTTTACAAATTGAGTAATACCAAGGATAACCTTTTCCATGGGTTTGCTCAAGACTAGCACATGACCTAACACAAGAATCAGCATCATCTGGTAAGCAAACACCAAAAGATCGTTATTCCAAATACCGTTTTCCCAGTAGGAAAGAATGGCAAATAGGTGATTGTTCTCTGTATTGTTTTGTGTAAAGACCAATGCCAGCGCAATGGTCAAAAGTGTTAAGAGAATAGCAATAGTAAACGGCGAAGGCAACAACCTTCTGAAGACATTTTCTATACCCTTTGAAAGCCCCATTCGTTAGAACGGAAGATCATCATGCTCTTCTTCATTAAGGTTGTCAGCAGGTTCAAAAGCTTCCATTGGTGGAACGGGCGGCATCCCTTCAGTAGTGGTTTCTTGTTGCAGATTTTCAATGCGCCAGCCTTGAATACTATTAAAGTATTTGGTTTCACCTTGAGGATTTACCCACTCACGACCACGTAAATTGATGCTGATTTTTACCATTTGGCCTTCACTGTAACTGTTCAGTAAATCACATTTATCTTGTACAAATTCAACCAAAATATGTTGTGGATATTGCTCTTCTGTAGTAACAACCACTTCGCGTTTTCTAAACCCATTGTTACCATAGGTTTTGGTCTCATCTATCATTTTTACTCTTCCCTGAACTTCCATGTTTAAGCATTTTATTTAAAGGCCAAAAATAAACAAAATCAACTGTTTCCAAGCCAATTGACAATTTAGGTTTTCAACAATTGTTTGCTTTTTGCGTTATCTTTGATAACAACCTGAAAATTCATGAAATTCAATCCTAAAAGACGGACTTCGAATGTCATTCTATTGATTTCAGCTTTTGTTATCGTAAGCCTAATCCTTTGGAATACAAATATTTTCTTCGAAAAATTTAAACAAGAAGAACGTATAAAAATTGAAAATTGGGCTGCAGCCCAAGCAGAAATTGATAACGCTCCTGTAGATGAAGAATTGGGCAATCTGCCTGTCCAAATTCTAAGAACCAATACCTCAACACCTATGATATTGGTCAATAAAGATGAGTCGATAAAAACTCACAATCTTATCTCTGAATCGGATTTGGACACTACTCAAATATGGAAAAAAATCAGAAAATTCAAAAATGAAAATGAACCCATTCTAATGACTTATAAAGGTGAAGAACTTGCAACTTTATACTACGGAAATTCTGATGTTCTGAACAAGTTAAAATATTACCCAATTGCCCTATTACTCATTATTTTCTTGTTTGGGGCGGTCATTTTCTTTTTCTTTAAAACAAATAAAGCCTCGGAACAGAATAAGTTATGGGCCGGTATGGCCAAAGAGACAGCCCATCAAATTGGTACTCCTCTAACATCATTATTGGGTTGGAACGAAATTTTGAAATCAGAAAATATCAATCCGGAAATTACTAAGGAGATTGAAAAAGATATTGACCGTTTGCAGACCATTACAGAGCGTTTCTCAAAAGTCGGCTCTATTCCTAACTTAGAAGTCTATGATATTGTCTCAGAAACGGAAAAGGCATATCAATACCTTAAACGAAGAAGTTCAAAACTTATCCATTTTTCATTCAGCTCAGAAATTGAAGAACTCTCAGTACTATTAAATCTACCTCTATACAATTGGAGTATCGAAAATCTCGTTAAGAATGGTATAGATGCTATGAAGGGAAAAGGAAACATTGCCATACAGCTTGAAAAAAGAGGAAATTTTGTGAATATCCTAATTTCAGATACTGGGCATGGAATTCCTAAAAGTGATTATCAAGCAATATTTAACCCCGGCGTAACCTCAAAAAAGAGAGGTTGGGGATTAGGACTTTCTTTAGTCAAAAGAATCATTGAAGAATATCATAAGGGAAAAATAAAAGTGCTTTCATCAAGTAAGGAAGGAACAATTATGCAAATTTCATTGAAAATAATTTAGTTAATTATGGGAAAGCAAAAGATGATTGTGATAAAAGAGGCAGACATTACCAATAACTGTCCTGAATGTTTTAACCAAGAACTAAAAATCTCTTTTTATCAAAAGCACACTTACAATCCCTTTTTTCATAAAACTACTGCAGAGGTTACCAATGAAATTAAATGCAAAAAATGCTTTTCCATGATTTATCCAGTGAATTGGACGCCAGACATTGAGCGCGTTTTTGGATATTACAACAAACTTGTTGAACCCCATAAAACTTCTACCAGATTCACCACCTTGTTTTTTGTGCTTTTAGTATTGATTATCGTATTCGTTGCCGGAGGAATTTATTTATACCTTGAAGGTATTATCTAAGTTCTTTTCTAATCAATTCTGCAGTTTCTTCAAACTCTTCTTTTGTCAGATTGACTTTGCTCTGAAAAGTAGCATCGGCCATTCTCTGAAGAGGAATCAAATGCACATGAACGTGTGGCACTTCAAGACCAATTATTGTAATCCCTACCCTTTTGCAATCAATAACAGCTTCTAATGCTTTCCCAATTTTTCTACTAAAAGTCATCAGCCCTAAATAAGTATCTTCATCAAGGTCAAAAATCTTATCAACTTCTTTTTTAGGGATACATAAGGTGTGCCCCCTGGCATTGGGGTTAATGTCTAAAAAGGCGAGGAAATTTTCGTCCTCAGCAATTTTATAGGAAGGGATTTCTCCATTGATTATTTTGGTGAAAATACTAGCCATAGTCGCGTATTGTAATTGAAGTTCCCTAAAAATCTTTTTTAAGCTTATTAAGAACGTGTTATCTCTAAAATATCAAATTTTAAGGTTCCGTTCGGCACAGTTATTTCGGCAGTATCGCCTACCGTTTTTCCCAATAATCCCTTACCAATAGGCGAATTGACGGATATTTTTCCAGTTTTTAAATCAGCTTCACTTTCAGCTACCAAGGTATATTTCATTTCCATACCGTTAGTTTGATTTTTTAGCTTAACAGTCGATAAAATCAACACTTTTGAGGTGTCTAGTTGTGATTCATCAATCAATCTGGCGTTTGAAAGCGTTTCTTCCATTTTTGAAATCTTCATTTCAAGCAAGCCTTGCGCTTCTTTGGCTGCATCGTATTCAGCATTCTCTGAAAGGTCGCCTTTATCTCTGGCCTCTCCTATTGCCTGTGATGCCTTAGGGCGTTCTATATCTCTTAGATGGTCAAGTTCTTCCCGTAACTTTTTTAATCCTTCCGGTGTGTAGTATGAAACTTTACTCATAGCTTTAGATTTTTATGCATAATAACATTAAAGAAAACCATAAATTTTCCCAATGTTCTAGTCTTTTTAATCGAAAAATCCTCTGCCACGACCATACGAATATAGTTTAGCGAGGATTTAACGCAAATATATACATTTTTTAGTGATTTTTGCATGAAATCATTCACATATGAAAGTACGTTTATCCTTGATTTTGTTACTGTTATGCCTATCATGTGATAACGGCGGCACCAATAGAAATCCTTTTTTACAAGAAGTTAGTTTCAGGTTTGATTTGAACTTGAACCTACCTTTATATAACAACTTAAACAATATCGGAAACCCGGTTTATGTGGGTAATGATGCCGTGGGAACTCGTGGTGCTTTTGTCATGAAAACGGGGCTGGACACCTTTCTATCTTTTGAGGCAAGTTGCCCTAACCATGCCCCAAATAATTGTTCGACTATGACTATTGAAGGTCAGAACGTTGTTTGTTCGTGTGAAAATTTTACTTACAACTTATTTACAGGACAACAACTGGATAGACCCGATGATGGAGCACGCTATTATGACTTGCTTTTTTATAGGGCAGTTCAAAGTGGAAACTCTGTTATTATTTCTAACTAGATTGTTCCTAAAATTTTATCCATTACCCAACTGGTATGAAGCCCTGTTTGACCTGTTGACGGGTGGGAGATTTCTTCTAAAAGATGCTTTTCCATATTGGCAACATGATATTGATGTAAATGTTTAGGATGTTCAATAAACAAAGATTCTTTCTTCGCATCAGAATCTATTTCCACCGGAAACTCCCCTAATACAGAAAAATGAATCACCCCTTTAGAGCCAGAGATTTTCACTATATCTTGACCCTCTTGAGCTCCAAAAATCCAACTTCCTTCTCCTGTTATACCATTTTTATGAATCCAACTTCCCGAAATAGCATCAAAAGCTGAATACAAACCTTGTTGGTTCGTTGCAAACCCTGAAGCGTTTTCAATATCGCCCAATAAAAACGTAAACAAATCTAATCCATGGCTGGCTAAGTCATCAAAATACCCTCCCGGGGCAATATCTTTATCTGTTCTCCAATTGTATTTTCCACTCAAATCTAACGGGCTCGCACTTCTACTTTTATGCCATCGAATATGCCGTACCTTGCCTATTAAACCATCATCTAACCATTCTTTTATTTTTAGAAAACGAGGCAGCGACCTTCTGTAATAGGCAATAAAAAGCGGAAGATCTTTTTCTTTGAAAGCATTGAAAATTTCTAAGCTATCAGCATAACTAGGTGCCATGGGTTTTTCAATACAGCAAGGTTTCCCTGCTTGTGCAACCATCAGCCCATAAAACTTGTGCGTATCTGGCGGTGTGGCGATATAAACGGCATCAATTTCAGGGTTGTCTATAATCTCAAAAGCATTGTTGGTAAAAAATGGAACCCGATGTCTTTTTGCATAATCTTCGGCCCCATCCAAATTTCTTCGCATTACAGCGGCGAGCTTAAAACCTTCTGTCAAATTATAGGCTGGGCCACTTTTAACCTCTGTGACATTACCACAACCAATAATTCCCCAGCGTAACATTTTTGAGTTCTTCATCATTTCATGAAGGTATGGAAATACTATTATTACAAAAGTCTGGAATAAACCAAGTCTTCGTAAGTTAAGCTTGAATGTTCTAAACCATGTTTTCGCAACCATTCTAGAAACTGGTTGACATTGTCCTGCTCAAGAATACCCCAATTGTTGTTATTACCATAAAAGGGATTTGTACGCAACTGACTTTTTAAAAGATCAATACCATAATCGCTAACCGCTAAATATGGCTCTATACATGAAACAGCTATTTCTGGATGTTCTTGTGCGTATAGAAAACCTTTTTTTGTAGCCTCTAGAAAATCTCGGTACTCCTTATGACTCTCTTTGACCTGTGCCCTACTTGCCATAATGACTGGTGAATAACTGTACGGAATATCATAATCCGTCATCTTAAAAAATCGCAATTTCACACCTTGAGCCTCAGCATAAACACCCTCCCAATTTGTGAAAATCCACGTAGCGTCCTGTTTGCCAGAAAGTAGGGTTTCCCAAATACTCAACTTCTCTGGGTAAGTCAATTGCAACCTACCTTCACCACCGTCATTTTTAATCATTTGCGCTACAATATGGTCTTCATATCTTGCCTTATAAGAAGCATAACTTTTATCATCCAAGTCTTTTGGACTTTTAATAGTACTACTTTCTAAAACTGTAATGGCGCTAATATCTTCCCTAAAAACTGCAGCAATTGCCACCGCATCAAACGGGTCGGATTTAGTATTGTAGCTAATAATACTCTCAAAAGGGCACAGCGCAACATCTGCCAAACCTAACTCTACTTTCTTCCCGGGAGTTACTACATAATTATCTTCATCAGGAGTAATGAGTGCTACATCAAGCCCTATCTCTGCATAAAACCCTTTTTCTTTGGCCACAAAAAAACCACTATGGTTGGTATTTGCTGTCCAATCTAAAGCTACTTTAAATTTATTCATACCATCAAAAGTTTACCGCAGCTCCCAATAAGAAATTGATTCCGGCTTGAGGATAAAAACCAGCTCCCTCAACTGTAGTAATTGTTCCTGGATTACTAAAATCATCATCAAAAGTGAAAAAATAACCATTCGATTCAAACTTGGCATTAAAGATATTATTGACCAAACCCGAAAAAACAATACTATCTAAAAATCCATTACACCTTAACTCATATTGAATATTAAAATCGGTTTGCGAATATGCGTCCAAAATTGAGGCCTCTGCATCAATATTACCCATATATTGTTCTCCTACATATTTAGATAATAAAATCAACTGTAGTTCTGGTTTCGGGGAATAGGTTAGCAAATTACCCGCAACCAATTGTGGTGAGTATGCTATATTCGTATTCCCCAAGTTTTGAACTACCCCATCACGTTGAAAAACAAAATCTTGATTTTTATTTGTACTAACGGCAACATTTGGGGTTACTCTAAATTTATCGCTTAAACGAATATTTGCATCAATTTCCAGACCCAAACGGTAGCTATCACCAACATTAGCTCTAAGTGGGGCGCCTACGTCATTCAATTCGCCCGTTAACACCAGTTGATCTTTATAGTTCATATAATATGCATTTGTGCTTACCTGAACATTAGAAGAAACATAACGCCATCCCAATTCAAAATCATTTAACCTTTCAGGTCTAGGGTTGCCATTTTCATAATCATTTCTATTCGGTTCACGATTTGCGACAGCGTAAGAAAAATAGAGGTTATTATTACGGTTTAAATCAAAAGTCACCCCTGCTTTTGGGTTGAAAAAATTAAAAGTGTCATCAACTAGGCCCGTATCTTCGCCATTAGCTTTGTAACCCACCGTTCTGTATTGCAAATCACCATATAGAGACCACTTATTATTTAATTGATAATTTGCCTTTGTGTATAAATTAAAATCTGTTTTGGTAGAGTTATCATCGTAATACCTATCTAGGTATTGACTATTACTCGCAAAGCGCGCCCAAATCACTTCTCCGAAATGATCTCCCCTATACGTATTCCATCCACCGCCAACTATAAAATCAAGCCTGTCTTTTTTATAATTAGCTGAAAAAACGGTACCGTAAAAATCATTATCCAACCATCGTCGACGAATCAAGTCGGTAGTATTGACCACTTCACCATCAACGTTAAGAGGTGAAAAATCGTAAGTGCTGAAGTCATCATCTTCGCGATATTGCTCAAAAAAACCACGTCCGCGTGTATAATGAAATGCTAGGTTTGAGCTCCAATTACCCGAAATTTGCTCGTTCCAAAGCAGTTGAAAATGATCTTGTTTATAATTATCTACTTCATTTTCATAAAACTGGGTATTTCCATTATCATCAGTATAAATACCTGAAGGATTAAATGTTCTATCGGTTTCTAAAGTCGCTCTGTCAATACCGTACCAAGCTTGGTAGGTAATCTCATGTCCTCCAAAAAGTAAGGCCTTAATCAATGTGTTGTCATCTTTATATGCAGCCTGCAGAAAATAAGATTCCAAGTCGACTCTTGCCCTATCTATATAACCATCAGAATTTATTTGGGATAACCTTCCTGAAAGTTCAATATGATTATTCAGCAAACCAGTACTAAACTTCACGTTATTACGAAGGGTATTAAAACTGCCGAAAGAAGATGATATTTGAGCAAAAGCTTCTTCCGAATATCCATCAGTCAATAAATTCAAACTTGCACCAAAAGCACCAGCACCATTGGTAGACGTACCTACGCCACGTTGCAACTGTAAACTTTCAGTAGAAGAAGCAAAATCTGGCATATTCACCCAAAAAGTACCCTGAGACTCTGCGTCATTATAGGGAATACCATTTATGGTGACATTAACCCTTGTTGCATCACTACCTCGAACACGAATACCAGTATAACCTACACCAGCACCAGCATCCGATGTACTGACCACAGAAGGTAAAAAATTCATTAAAATAGGAATGTCTTGACCTAAATTTCTTGGTTTGATATCTTCTTTGGTAAGATTAGAAAAAGTAACTGGCGATGCTTTAGTTACTCGCACAGCAGACACAAATACTTCGTCTAATACTACTTTTTTACCTACTAAAGTGTCAATTGGTTGATTTTGAGCCCGTGAGGCCATTGTTAGGCCAAATATGGCCAACATTGTGAAAATAGTGTACTTCATCCGTAAATAGTTTTACGAATAAAAGGGGCTATTATTCTAAGTTAAAATTGATTTTTGCTGTTCTAGCCCTTTAAGAGCCTGTAAGACAACCATAAAATTACCTAATGGCGATTATCGCCTCCCTTGGCAGCATTACCTGCCCAGGTTCATTGGGTATAATCTCAGCTTTTTAAAGCACCCCTTTGAGATGGTTACAAAAGTAAGGTTGAATTATTTATAAACCAAAAAAGACTGTAAATGCAGTCTTTTAAATTCAAATTCGATTTAAATAATTATTTCAACTTAAACCATCTTCCGTAAGAATCAATATAAACCGTTCTTCTAGTCCCGCTTTTTAAGACCATTACCAACTTAAATTGATTTTTAGAATTTTTATATACTGCTGCCAATTTTGAAGTAGGATATTGTTTCAATATCTCTTCAATTACAGGAGGCGTAAGTTGGCTTGAATCTACCTTTTTAAATTCTTCTGAGATAATCTCTTCACCAATTGATAACACTGCATCGCATTCAGCATTGTTGGCATTTACGTTAACGACAAAAAGCACAAGAATTAGGAATATATTTTTCATAATTTTTTTCTTTATCTATTTTCTAGGTATTTAAGTACGGATAACACCGTACTATTGGATGTTAGCAGATTCATAATTTTCATTGATTTCAACAAAAAAAGACTGCATTTGCAGTCTTTTATGTCAAGTTCACCAAAAATATTTCGGGGGGAACGCATATTAAAATGCACTTCTTAGTAAACCATCTTGGACAAAATATGGCTAGTGTAGCATGGCTTCATCCTTCTTTAATTTTTTACTTGATGTTAATTCGCCAATAAGGTAAATAGCACCCCAAAAAGCAGTTATTTTCCAAATTGATACTATATAAAACATCGTTTCCATAATCTTAAATAAAAAAAGGACCGAAATCTAATGATACGGCCCTTTCAACCAAATCAACCAACCAAAATTCTGAGGACTTAAAAAGTCGCCTCAGAATTTTTACTATTAATATTATTTGTGCTATTGTTCTCTACAATAGCATCTACTTTTACAACTTTCTTTTTAATATTTAGACTTTTTTCAATTGTTGTTTCCTCCATTTCATTGGTAAAATACGCTCCAACAAATAACATTATAATTGTTACGATTCCCAGAATTCCAGATTTCACCAATTCATTCATTTTGTTTGTCTTTACTAATAAGACACCACTATTTTTTAAAAGTCACTTAAAAACAAAAAAACCGCTTTAAAGGCGGTTTTTTATGGAGTTGTCTTAATCAATTTTAAGCTTGATGCGAAGGCTTCAAAAGGTCATTAACTGTTTTCACCGGATTAAAAGTCACCAGCGGCACTTCTACAAAAATTGTATTCCAAAAAGCCATGGCACCGTTCCATAAACCAGGAAGTTCTAAAGCTTTTAATTCTTTGCCTTCTTTGGTCTTGCCCGTTATAAAGCCTTGTTTGGTGTCAACATAATTTAACAAATCGAATTTTTCACCCTTGTAATTCCGTACTGCACAAACTAAATCAACAGGATTAAAGTGGGTAGAATTCTTTAAAATGGCAACTTGAGCATCATTATCCATATCTATCTGGGCAGATTCAATAATTTGAAGTGAACTATTACCATTTGCATCTTTAATAAAAAATGGCCCTCCACCTGGTTCACCTTCGTTTTTTACCATGCCGCAGATTCGAATCGGGCGATTCAATTGTTCTTTTAAAAGGTTAATCTTCTCATTTTGAAATAACTCTTGATATTGCGTTGAAAAACGGGCATTCAACTCTTGCTCTAAAAATATTTTTATTTCATCAATCTTATTTTCAGAAATATTTCTGGTAGCTAGTAATTCAGCATATTCGAAAGCTTTTGATTGAACTTTCAATAAAATACCTGCAAGCATTTTTTTACTATTAGCGACAGCATCGAGATTATCATCAATAACAACATTATCAATGTTTTTGATAAAAATAATATCAGCATCTTGGTCATTCAAATTCTCAATCAATGCTCCATGCCCGCCAGGTCTAAACAAAATAGACCCATCAGAATTTCTAAATGGTGAATTGTCCATATTGACCGCTAACGTATCAGTGGCAGGTTTTTGATTTGAATAACCAACATTAAAGTTCGTTGCTGTTGTATTTGAAATTTCAGGAGAAGTCACTCCTTCCTCTTCTTTGAACATATTATTATGCTGCTCTGAGATGGTAAAATGCAAATTGGCTTCCCCGTTGGTCTTTGCATATAAAGCAGCTTCTTTTAAATGTTCTTTAAATGGGGTAGCTGAACCAGAGTCATTTTTATGAAAAGGCAATAATCCTTTAGGAAAGAATCCATAGTTCAAACCTTCTTCAGTCAACATTTCTTTTACGAATTGATATGCTATTTCGCCATCTGAAGGCACATCAGTTGAAATTCTAGACATTATTAAATCATAAAATGGTAAGTTTTTCATACCCGCTACAAGCTGTTTTACCGCACTATCATTTGTTCTTTCGAGATAAGCCGATAAGCTTTCTTCTTTCGGGCTATAAACATCAATAAAATTGAACATTGCTTTGAACATTCTAGAAGCCGCACCCGATGCAGGTACAAATTTTAATAAGGATAACTTTTTTCTATTTGCTTCAAAGTAAGCAATCATAGCCTTTTGTTCATCATCAGAAAACCTTGATATACCCTCACCTACAACTGCTGCCTTTTCTAGATGAACAAAAGGAATACCCTCTTTAAAAGTCTCTATTTGATTTAAGACTTTTTCTTTTGAAATTCCTTTCTCCTCAAGTTGTTTCAAATCTTTATCAGTAAAATCAATCATATTCTTTTTAAGTTTTTCAATATGTGCAATAGCTGTTTTTAGACGCCTGTCCTTATCTCCGTTTAAAGTAATAAAATTCTTATGATATTTTTCAAGTGTCTGCTTAAAATACTGAAACATTTCTTCTCTTTCTTCAGGCTTATCACGTAAATCATCAGCTACCCAAGGTGTATCAATACTGGTCAATAAGTAAAGGTCATATGAATTTTGCAAGGCATATTTCTCCAACAATGGGTCACAATTTCCAATATAATAAGCCTCAGCATACACCTTAGTTTCCAATAAATCTGTATCACAAAAAAGGATTTTATTGCCTTGTTTGCTTAACAAATTTTCTAGTCTTATTTGACCTTCAGCAATAGGTAACAAGTCATGCGGCTCACAGGTTTTTTGTTCCCTATCCCATTTGTTTTGAAGGTACTCACGTGCATATTCGGGCACCCATTTTGTGTTGTAATACTCGGCAAGTTGTTTTGCTAAAGTGGTCTTACCTGTTGATTCAGGACCAAATAGAACTACTTTAATAAGCTTTGAGGGCTCTTGTTTAAGTTTTTCTTCCATGCTCGGTAGCCGTAAATGGCAATAATGGTGAATAGCAAGTACTGAAAAGATGAAAACACCAATCCTTTGTAAAGATAAAGCGGAACAGAAATAATATCCCCCAGAATCCAAAAAATCCAATTTTCAAGCTTTTTCTTGGCCATGAGCCACATTCCGACAAAAAAGATAGCCGTAGTGAACGTATCAACATAGGCTGTCCAAGAATCGAATTTGTTAAAAGTCAGGTATACTGTTACGACTAGTATTATGGCGGCTATAAAAAGTAATATTCCGCAATTTTTATCTCTCTTAGTCATTTCTGTTATAGGGATAAAATGACTCTTATCTACTTTTCGTGTCCAAATATACCACCCATAAATACTCATAATAAAATAGTACGCGTTGATGAGCATATCTCCTAAAAGACCATAGACCAAAAGAATATAGACCGCAATTGCGGTAGCTACAATCCCTGTTGGATAGACCAGTATGTTTTCTCTCTTTGAGAACCAAACGCTTAGAAGGGCAAAAAGAACACTTACAGATTCAAGTATTACAATATGGGTTGGAACCCCATCATACTGTGAAAATATCCAATCAAAAATGTGGCTCATAGTCGCTTCGGTCCGTTTTTACAATTTTCATGTGCAGTAAGCCCTTATCCATTAATTCAAATGCAGTTTCAATTTCTATGTTCAATACTTGCATTACTTTATGATATTCCCCAAATACCTGAGTACTTAAAGGGTTTTCTAAAATTGTCAAATTTGAAACTCTCAATTTTTTGATAAAATTGATAATGTGTTCTTCAAAATCATCTTGTAAAGGTGAAAAGGTAAGTTCTACAGAGACATTCATACAGTAAGTCTATTAATTGATTTGTTAAATTCAAAATTAGTACTAAACTCATAAACTACTGTATTTTTAAATTTCCCTAAGTGCATAAACACAAGTGAAACCTTCAAATTCAAGGTAAAAAACTTCATAATTTGATTTCTTGCCCTGGTAACTTATGCTTGCAGTGGTTTTTTTATCAAAAAATAAGAAATCATGTACATCTATATGCTTTAGAAAACTAAGCCCAGGTTGTGCATATATTTTATAAAGCGATTCTTTTGCACCCCAAACAATGGTTAATTTTCTAATGACTGCCTCAGAATTTGCCAAGGTTCTATATTCTGTCAAAGGGGTAAACTTGTGAGCAATGCGAAGGATTTTATCTCGCTGTTTTTCAATATCAATTCCTACCTCAATAGTGCTGCCGATAATTACAGCAGTAAATTGATTGGAGTGCGTTATTGAAATATGCCTGCCATCATGAAGAAATGGTTTGCCAAACTCATTATAAAATACAGCTGCATCTTCAAATCCAGCTTCTTTAAATAAGTGACGAATACTCAAAAATGCACGCCGATGCATTTCTGATTTCATACCAGCCATTCGATTTTGACTATTCTCCGTTAATCTAATTGACTTGGCCAGGTCATTTTCCGGTTCAGTTACCTTCCAAATATAAATTTGTGTAGTACTAGAAACTGTTATGGTTTTGTAAATAGGCACGGTCGAAAGTTATGTAATTTGTACCTTTACCGCTCAAAATTGCTAGAAATAAATCAAAAAAATATTATGAGCACAAAAACGATTCCGTTTGTACCATTTAAAGTAAAAGACATTGCCCTTGCAGACTGGGGAAGAAAGGAGATTATTCTTGCTGAAGCTGAAATGCCCGGACTAATGGCTCTTAGGGAGGAATACAAAAATGAGCAGCCTTTAAAAGGGTCGCGAATCGCCGGATGTCTTCACATGACCATTCAAACGGCTGTATTGATTGAAACCCTTGTCGAATTAGGAGCCGATGTTACCTGGAGCTCATGTAATATCTTCTCTACCCAAGACCATGCTGCTGCTGCCATTGCGGCTGCCGGCATACCCGTTTACGCCTGGAAAGGAATGAACGAAGAAGAATTTGATTGGTGTATTGAACAAACTTTGTTTTTTGGCGAAGACAGACAGCCTTTGAACATGATTTTAGATGATGGTGGTGATTTGACCAATATGGTTTTGGATCAATACCCCGAATTGGCTGCTGGTATCAAAGGGCTTTCTGAAGAAACCACTACCGGTGTTCACCGATTATACGAGCGTGTTAAAAATGGCTCTTTGCCAATGCCTGCGATTAATGTTAATGACTCTGTCACTAAATCAAAGTTTGATAACAAATATGGTTGTAAAGAAAGTGCTGTAGATGCTATTCGCAGAGCTACTGATACCATGTTAGCCGGTAAGCGTATAACGGTATGTGGCTACGGAGATGTAGGTAAAGGTACTGCTGCCTCTTTCAGAGGAGCGGGTGCTATTGTTACTGTTACGGAAATAGACCCGATCTGTGCATTACAAGCCTGTATGGATGGTTTTGAAGTTAAAAAATTGGAAACTGTAATTGGTAACGCGGATATTGTTATCACTACGACAGGAAATAAGGATATCATTCGTGAAGAACATTTTAGAGCTTTAAAAGACAAAGCTATAGTTTGTAACATAGGTCATTTTGATAATGAAATTGATATGGCTTGGTTGAATGGTGAGTATGGCGATACAAAAGATGAGATTAAACCTCAAGTAGACAAATACACCATCGAAGGAAAAGATGTCATTATCTTAGCAGAAGGCCGTTTGGTGAATTTAGGTTGTGCAACCGGTCATCCAAGCTTTGTAATGAGTAACTCGTTTACCAATCAAACCTTAGCACAAATTGAATTGTGGAAAAACAGTGCTAACTACGGAAATGATGTGTATATGCTTCCTAAGCATTTAGATGAAAAAGTGGCAAAACTACATTTGGCAAGATTAGGCGCTGAATTAACAGAACTTAAGAAAGACCAAGCTGAATATATTGGAGTTACCGTTGAAGGACCTTACAAACCTGAATACTATAGGTATTAGTCTAAAAGCTTAGATCTTAAAAAATCAAAATCCCCTTGCTTTAATACAAGGGGATTTTTTAGTCTTTTAGCAAATTATTGATTTAACCATGCCTTTCTCAAATCTTTTTGAGCTGGAGTAGTAGCTGGGTTTTCAACAAGAGTATTCGCAGTAGTATACGATTGTTCGGTGGTCGTCTTAATAATAATTTCTTCACCATTTCTCGATAATATCACTTCAATTTCTTTTCCAGGTTTCCAAGTAAATACCTCCCCAAATATTTGATTGGCATTTTGTAAACTGATTGCTACCCCATCAATACTCTTGATAACATCATTAGGTTGAGCCCCATTATCTGCCCAGAAACTGTTGTTAGACACTTGCTCATTAAAAATTATGGTACCCGCTTGTGGGTCCGCCCCTACAATTAAGTTTCCGGCATTTTGAATGTAATTCGTCTCTACTTTTGCTTCAGTGAAATACAGTCCTACTTTCTTAAAGAACATATCATAATCAATAGGAGTAGTACCCACAACATGCGTATTTAAAAAATCACCTATTACCGGATATGTCATTGTTGTAATTTCTGCAATTAAAGCATCATCTACAAAAGGTTTATTCTTTCCGTATTTATTTGACAATTCTTTCATCAAGGTCAAAAGACTCCGATTACCATTACTATTTTCACGCATTAAAATATCGACACACATACCAATCAATGCTCCCTTCATATAAACGTTAGCATAATTTTCTTTGTACGGACTCTCCAAAATATTTTCGCTCATTTTGGTGAAACTCATAGTGTCATCATAATTAGAGCGCGAACTATTTATTTTCTGTGTAGTTCTAGAGTAATAAGTATCCGTATCAATTAATTTATTGTAAACCTGAAAATGCTGCGCAAAATACTCCGTAACACCCTCATACAGCCATAAATGCTTGCTAAAACTAGGGTCGTTATAATCAAAGTAATGTACATCTTCAGAGTGCACCGACAAAGGCGTTACAATATGAAAAAACTCATGTGCTACAACATCTATCATAGCCTCATCTAATGCTTCAGAAGCCATTGATTCTGGCAAAACCACCACTGTTGAAGAATGATGCTCTAAAGCGCCAAAACCTTTTGCAGCATCTTCTTTTGATGTATCTGATAGGTAAAGTAAAATATCATATCTCGGGGTGCTATTCAAATCACCCAAATAATTTTTTTGTGCATCCATCATTTCAACCACTGTCTCTTTAATTTCACTGGCCTTATGCACATTGTTTGGAGAAAAGACACTTAATACAATCTTTATATCACCCACCATAAATTCTTCTACTTCGGTCTCACCATACATCATAGGGTTATCAGTAACTTCAAAATACCTGTTTGCCCTAAATACAGACTTCTTTGTTGTACCATCTTTACTTTCAATAAATTGAATTTCTTGTAATGGAGAAGTATAATTAAATGAACTTGGTGCCGTTACCCCAACATGGTAACTGTTATTTTTTAAACTATCAAAGTATCCTATAAACCCATGTAGGTTTAGCATCACTTGTTCTGGTTCAATATTAGTGCCACTAGGAGAAAAAGGGACTTCTTCTCCAATACCGCCTTGAACTTCTTGGTCAAAGGTATCGTTCACCAAATAAGTGATTTTATCAAGGTTCTTCGCATTAGTAATTACCCAAGTATTAACATCTACTTTTGTAGTTGCCAAAACATCGCCATCATAGTCTATAGCCTGCATATTTTCAACATATTTGCCAAAATCTGATACAGCGTAAGTACCTTGAACCACTTTTGGAAGTCTATAGGTTATGGTGTCGATAACAAATCTGCCTGGATTGATGGTCACACTAATCTTATCATTGTCTATATTGACTAAATCCAATTCGGTAACAATAGGGTTATTCACAGCAAGGTCATTTACTGAGATTTTGGTTCCGCAGGATACAATTAACGTGCTAATACCAATACAAATGATGATTTTTTTCAACATATTTAGTCTTTTTATTAATGAGGTTCAATATACGTAGAAAGCCTTATATCGCTAGAATTATAGTAACTCTGTTTATTTATTTTCAGTATTGTTCTGTTTTAAAACGATATTTGTAGGCTTAATAGGTGAAAATGAATATTATTCTAACTGGTGCGACAGGAACTTTAGGTTCTCAAGTACTTTTTTCGTTATTGGAAACCAGACTTCAAGAGATTGAGAAGCTATACCTAATCGTTAGAAAAAAGAATAGAAGTTTACCTAAAGACAGGGTGAATACCATGTTTGCAAGCGAGATTGTACCATCGGCAATTCAGAACAATAAAAAAGAAATTTTAAGTAAGCTTGTGGTTATAGACGCTGAACAAGTACTTAAACCGCTTTCGTTTATAGAACGTAATAAGGTCTATTATTTTATTCACTCTGCAGGGTATGTCAATCTTTCAATAGACCCTAATAGTAAAGAAGAAATTTTTAAAGAAAATCTCACTTTTACCCAAACCCTTTTTAAGACCTATACTCCTTATCTGAAAAAGTTCATTTACATCAGTACTGCTTTTTCAATCGGTAAATTACATGGAATTTTAAAAGATAATTATGTAGCTATAGAACAAAAGGAATATAGAAACTTTTATGAGGCTTCAAAACACGCTGCTGAAAAGTATTTGGTTGCTGCCGGTAAAGAAAATCAAATACCTATTCAAATATTGAGACCAAGTGTTCTTGGGGGCAACATATTAGACAAGCCTTCTTTCTTTATTTCTAAATATATGGTGTTTTATCTTTTTGCAAAGTTTTTTCATCGCAACAATTCTGAAGACTCCGTTCGAATACAGGCCAATTCTGATAGCAGACTCAATATTATTCCCACCGATTATGCTGCAAAGGTCATCACCAAAGTATTTGATACAGCTGTAGAGCAATTGAATATCGTCAATTCTAGAGGTACTCAAATTTTTACTGGAATTACTAAAATCTTAGAAACAGTTGATTTTAAAAATTTTAGCCTTACTCAAGAACTGTTAGAAACAGCGAGTGAATTTGAAAGTTCTTTAGAAAAATTTTACTACGAAACCATTGGCATTCATCTTACTCCTTATTTAACTGCAGAACCTTATGAGTGGGATACTACTCTTTTAGAAAGTATTTTACCCATACCACAATATAATTTAGAAGACTATTTAGTCAATACGATTGAATATGCAAAAACTCAAGGCTTTAGAAACCAGAGATGGTAAAAAGCAACCAATAAGTCTTTATAGCGTCTTTTTTAAAACTATCTGATGGCTAAAGCTTTTCATTCAAGATTACTCGTAATTTTTTTGAGCATTTTTATAAGTTGTTCTGACTCTTCAGATGACGCCTTAGAATTGACGCAGGAAATAAATGCCACCTCTTTTAAAGTAAACGTTCCAGAAGGTTGGACTCTTGTAATTGACCAAGGCATCGATACTTATATTGGAAGAATAGTAAATGAACGCGATACGATTTTCTTTGATTATGGATATCTCAGTTTTGGAGGCTTAGAGCTTGTAGAATCAAATGATAATACCATCTCTTTTGACCGCACATTAATCAATGGTATTCCTTCAATTATTGTAAAAGAAAATACACCAGATGAAAATAGTAGAAGTTTACGATTAAGTGCTTATATCGATTCTGGAGATAGAAATAACCTGAATAGACTTTACAGTTTTGACCCCATCGATGAAGCAACAATACTTGCTATTATGAAGTCTCATGTTTTTATTGGTACAGCTGATTAATCTTGAAGTATCACATATCTAACCATCGTTTAAAATTGGTAGTTCGTTCACGAGATACAATAACCTTTTCTTCTTCTTTTGGTAGAATTTTTAATAATAATCGACTATTAAAGTAACTGTGTATTTCAACTACAGACTTTACTGAAACCATGAATTTTCGGTTAATCCTAAAAAAATGGACGGGATTCAGAATATTCTCTAACTGGTCAATAGTATATTCAATAGGATAAGATTGACCTGAATGGGTCTGCAAACAAATCATACCTTCATGAGACTTAAAATAAGCAATATCTTCAACATTAAAAGACTTAAACATATTACCGACTTTGACCATAAATCGATGCTTATATTCTTTATGAAAAAGTTGTTTTAAATGCTCTAGATTCTCCGTAGCGCCATTACCATTTCTAGTGATATTTTTTTTAAATTTTTCTAGTGCCTTTTTCAAATCTTCCTTCACAATCGGCTTCAATAAATAATCTAAGCCGTTGTACTTAAAACCACGGATTGCAAATTCGTTGTAAGCAGTTGTGAAAATTACTGGAGGGTGTTCTTCAAGACCATCTAGAATATCAAAACCATAACCATCGTTCAATTGAATATCTAAAAAAACGAGATCGGGCTGTTCGTTTTTATTAAACCAATTCGAACCGCTTTCAACAGAATTCAATGTAGCTTCTAAAGTGATATCGGGGGCAAGTTCATTGACCAATTGACCTAGACGCTTGGCTGCGAACTCTTCATCTTCAACGATAATTGCTTTCATTAAGAAATAGCTTTTAAGTCCATTTTAGTGATACGTTCGTCTAACAACGGTATGATAACCTCAAAAAAATCACTTTCCTCTCGCACCAAAACTTGTTTGTTTGTATAAAAGGCATATCGTTTTTTGATGTTTTTAATACCTAATTGGGTTGTGCTTTCTTTTAATTCCCTCTTTTGAAGATTATTTTTAATAACCAATGCATCTTTCCCGATAGTCGAAATTGAAATTTTCAAAGGTTTTTCTTTACTGTACAGATTATGTTTTAATGCATTCTCAACCAACATCTGAAGTGATAGTGTAGGAATCAAATAGCATTCTGGATTAATATGAATACTAAGGTCGATAGAAACTGCTTTTTTGTGCCTCACATCCATCATAAAAATAAAGGCATCCATAAAACCTAATTCCTTTTGTAGGGTTACTAAATCATGTTCCCTATTATCTAAAATATAGCGATAACTACTAGCTAACCGGGTAACAAAATCAGAAGCTAAATCTCTATCCGCATACATCAAAGAAGTTAATGTGTTTAAACTATTGAATAAGAAATGAGGGCTAATCTGATTTTTTAAGGAAGCGTATTGCGACGCCAACATATCTTTCTGCAAGTCTTCGAGGCGTTTTTCCAATTCGTCATGATGGTTCATCGCATAGTGAAACATATTTGCAAATATGAGCGCCATGCCAATTAAAATTGCCCTTGAAAAATCGATTGTAAATTGTTGCATCGGAGTATTAGGGCAAACGATTCCCCATACATCTTTAAATGGAAACTGGGCTAAATAATAAACCAAAGCGCATATAGGTGCCATAATGGCCATATTGACACATACAATTCTTAGACTGCGTTTGAGATTGAGTTTACAATACCTTTTATGCCTTTTAAGAAGATAGTCATTGATTTCCCATGTTAAAATGAGAAGAAAGAATGTACTTATGTAATAAAAAACACTGGTTGACGAAAAATGCCCTTCATACACTCTCCCATCATACTCCATGGTGAGTTTGACTGCAAAGTATACGAAGTTGACCACCATCCAGCGGAAAAAAAACTTTCGTAACCGTTTCTTTGTAAAAAATCGTTTCATTTCAACTTTAAAGATACGTAACTCTTAAGATGCCAAAATCATTCTACTTCTCGGTTGTTATAAATACAATTGAGTTGTTACAGTTTGGCCTGAACCGTTAAATTGCCCTATTTCTTAAAAAATTTCTTTTTAAAAGGTGTTTTGACGACTTATTCTAATAATCAACAATACAAAATTCAGTGGCCTAAAACCCTACCAAGACTATTCATCTTTGAATAAATCAAAAGAGTAAAGTCATGAAAAATATTGTATTGCTATTGTTACTTACAACTGGTTATTTAGGTTTTGGGCAAACAGGAATTATAAAAGGGATGGTGCTGGACAAACAATCAGAACAGCCACTTGAAGGTGCTACCATAGAACTGTTAAATTTAGAAACAGCTACAGGGGTCATAACTGCTTTTGATGGTCGATTCATTTTTGAAAATATCCCTCTAGGCAGACAAGCAATAGAAATTAGCTACATCGGTTATGAAAATGTAACACTACCAAACCTTGAAGTAACAGCAGGTAAAGAGGTTTTTGTAACTATTACTTTACTTGAATCTTTTAACAAATTAGATGAAGTAGTACTTACCAATAATGCCAATCAAGATAGAGCGCTCAATAAATTAGCCACAGTTTCTGCAAGACAGTTTGGAGTTGAAGAAGTTACAAGGTTTTCAGGAGGTCGAAGTGATGTAGGAAGGTTAGCAG
>Ga0316204_10002028_pt1 | contig 49029 bp, 51 predicted proteins | sample 6monrhotite_MG_2_FD_205661 | JGI IMG/M metagenome (GOLD analysis project Ga0316204, IMG submission 205661) | Microbial mat bacterial communities from mineral coupon in-situ incubated in ocean water Damariscotta River, Maine, United States -... | ecosystem: Environmental > Aquatic > Marine >... | reverse complement strand
CAGGGCAATGAATGTCAGTGACAACAGTTTAGTCATTGAAACGTCCTCCTTGAATGCGGACGGCTTTTGCCGTCGGGTTTCCCTTTAGCACAGCCAGCATGACAGCTTGCGTCACAAGCGCGAGCGCACCCAGTGATGCCAGCGTCAAGCCGAATGTGGCGACTGCGTTCATTCCCTTACTCCGCCGCCATGCAGCGATTGGCGCGCCATTGCGCGCTGTCTTCTACCTGCGCCCAACCGAACGCCCGATCCGACGGCCCATTGCCGCGCAGATCCTCCAGACGTTCAATTGCCTCCTCCAGGCTCGGTCGGTGACCCTCCGGCACCCACCACATGACGAAATGCATGTCGCCCATGATCTCGAACCACGCGGCGCGTTTGTCGTAGAACTGCTTGTGCACTGTGTTGAACACAAAATGCCCAAGGCTTTCTGCGTCTTCCCAGACCGTCAGGTTGGCGACGAATTGCGGATCGTTGCCGATATTGTTCTCGGTGTTGCCGGTGCCGGGCTCGCCCGAGCCTTCCATCATCCACACGAAACCCGGCATGCGTTTGCCCATGCCATTGACCGTGTCCAGCGCGCCCATGAACTCGGCCACGCGCGGATCATCGGTCGGCGCAACAAGCCGCCCGATATTCAATTCCGCAAGATGATGGCCGGCTTTTTGCATCAGAACACCCCGATCAGGGCAAGGATCGCCATGGCGAGGACGATGAAAAAGCTCACCGCCCAGAACAGCGAACGCATCGGCTGGTTGGTCGTCCAGATATGCACAACCGCCGTGGCGATCCGCGACACGACGAAGACCGCCGCCAACACGTTGACCCAGAACGGCGATGCGCCGGCCAGAATGGCAGCGACCGTCGCGCCGATGAAAGGCCCTGACATCTCCACGGCATTCATCAACGCGCGCTCGCTGCGATACCATTGGTTGTCGTAATTGCGCTTGGGCTTGCCGCATACGGCGCGGTCCTCGGCATTTCGGCCACGCGTGGACAGCCCCATCAGGGCGGTCACGATCAAGGCCCAGATCGCCAGAGACGCGATTGCGTGTCCGTATGCGGCAAACTGCTCCATGTCTTTACTCCGCAGCCACTGCGCTTCGGCCCGCTTTGGCCGCTTTGATCCGATCCTCAAGCTCTCCGCGGAAGTTGCGGATCAGGCCTTGAATGGGCCAGGCCGCCGCATCGCCAAGCGCACAGATGGTGTGCCCTTCGACCTGCTTGGTCACGGCGTGCAGCATATCGATTTCTTCCAGCTCGGCCTCTCCGCGCACCAGACGGTCCATGACGCGCATCATCCAGCCGGTGCCTTCGCGGCACGGCGTGCACTGGCCGCAGCTTTCATGCTTGAAGAACGCGGACAGCCGCCAGACGGCTTTCACGACATCGGTGGACTGGTCCATGATGATCATGCAGCCGGTGCCGAACGAGGATTGCTTTTCGCGCATCCCGTCGAAATCCATGATCGCGTCTTCCAGCGCGTCCTTCGGCAGGATCGGGCAGGACGCGCCACCGGGGATGATGGCCTTCAGGTTGTCCCATCCGCCGCGAATGCCACCGCCATGCTTTTCGATCATCTCGCGCACGGGCATCGACATGCTTTCTTCAAACACGCAGGGGTTGTTGACGTGGCCGGTCAGCGCAAACAGCTTGGTGCCCGCGTTGTTGGGGCGGCCGAAGCCGGCGAACCAGTCGCCGCCACGGCGCAGGATCGTCGGCACCACGGCAATGGATTCGACGTTATTCACCGTGGTCGGGCAGCCATACAGGCCCGCGCCCGCCGGGAACGGCGGCTTCATGCGCGGCATCCCCTTGCGGCCCTCAAGGCTTTCCAGCAGCGCGGTTTCTTCGCCGCAGATATAGGCGCCTGCACCATGATGCAGATAGATATCAAAATCCCAGCCGGATTTCGACGCATTCGGTCCAACAAGGCCAGCCTCATACGCTTCGTCGATGGCGCGTTGCAGGGCCTCACGTTCGCGGATGTATTCGCCGCGAATGTAGATGTAGCAGGCATGCGCGTTCATCGCGAAAGACGCAATCAGCGCCCCTTCGATCAAGGTATGCGGATCATGACGCATGATCTCGCGGTCTTTGCAGGTGCCGGGCTCGGATTCGTCCGCGTTGATCACCAGATAGGCCGGGCGGCCATCGGATTCCTTGGGCATGAAGGACCATTTCAGACCCGTCGGAAAGCCCGCACCACCGCGACCGCGAAGGCCCGAGGCTTTCATCTCGGTGACGATCCAGTCACGGCCCTTGGCCATGATGTCCTTCGTGCCATCCCAGCAGCCCCGCGATTGGGCCCCCTTCAGGCTGCGGTCATACATGCCGTAGATATTCGTGAAGATCCGGTCCTGATCTTTCAGCATCACTCAGTCCTCGTTGTTCCGGCGTGACCGCCAGAGCCCGTAAAGTAGCCACAACGCCATCGTGAATCCGGCCAATGCGGCCAGATCGAAAAACGCCATCGTTCGCTGGGTCCATCCCAGTTGAGACCCCAGGGCCAAGACCAGAACATACACGATGCCGACCGCAGCGATCAGCACTGCGATCAACCGGCCCTGTCGGCTTTGTTCTGGTGTGTCCCCCATGGGTGCTCCATCCGTCCTTTAGTACACGCCGCCCTTGTCGACGCGTTTTGAAAATTCCGTCTCTTCGCCAGAGGCCAGCAACTTGGCCTGTTCGACCCAGTTGTCGCGGGTCACGCGGCCTTTGAAGCCCGCCAGATTGTCATCAACCCAGGCGATTTCCGAGGGTGTCCAGGCGGCGATCTGATCGAAGTGATAAAACCCCAGCGAATTGCACAGCGTTTCCATCTTCGGGCCGACACCCTTGATCCGCTTGAGGTCATCTGCCCCACCCTCACGCGGGCCGTCCAGCGCGGCGGGGCGCTGCGCCTCGACCGGTGCGGTTTCGGCAGGCGCGTGTGCGGGGGTGGCAGGGGCCGTTTCGGGGGCCTTCTCAGCGACCTTCTCAGCGATCACAGGCTTTGGCACAGGTGCCTTGCCCATCCGGCTGGACACCGGTTTGCCATCGGCGCGGGCTGAGCGCGGCTTTTCAGACCGGTTCAGCCACGGCGTCAGAATTGGCGCTTCGGTGCCATCAATCCGCTTGACGGTATCGTCCAGGTCTTGGGCCATGCCCAGTGACCCGTTGACCGGCTCGACAATGTCGCCGTCGGACAAGGTGGTGCGCTCATGCAGCGGGTTGGACGCAAATCGTCCGTTTTGCGGTCCAGGCGTTGGCACCCGGCCTGCGGACAATTCGTCCAGGATCCAGGCGAATTTCTCAGCCGTCAGATCCTCATAGTAATCCTTGCCGATCTGCACCATCGGCGCGTTCGAGCACGCGCCCAGGCATTCGACCTCTTCCCAGGTAAATTTGCCATCCGTCGACACTGTGTGCGGCTGCGCAGCAATGCGGTCCTTGCACACCGAAACCAGATCCTCAGCCCCGCAAATCATGCAGGTCGTGGTGCCGCAAACCTGGATATTGGCAATGGATCCGGTGGGTTGCAGTTGGAACATGAAGTAGAACGTCGCCACTTCCAGCGCCCGGATATAGGCCATATCCAGCATTTCCGCGACCTTTTCGATCGCCGGACGGCTGAGCCAGCCTTCTTGTTCCTGCGCGCGCCACAGCAGCGGGATGATTGCCGAAGCCTGACGGCCCTCGGGATACTTGGTGATCTGTGCTTTGGCCCAGTCCAGATTGGCGGGTGTGAAGTCAAAGCTGTCGGGTTGGTTCGGATGAAGACGGCGGAGCATGGTGTCAGTTCTGCCCTTTCTGTGACGCCGCGCGGACGTCGGTATTGCGTGCGGTCAACGTGGCGATGAACATAAACGTCAAACCCCCGTCGATGTCGTGGCCCAGGCCACGGCGGTTACGATCATGGCCAGCGCGCTCAATACGCCCGAGGCCGTGTGCTTCATATGCGGATGCCCGGCGCGGGCGTAGATCATGCCGTCGGCCAGCCCCATAATCGCGCCCGCCAGAAAATAGACGGTGATAATCGGGTAATCCCCAAACGCCAGCATGCCGATGCCCATCACCGCGAACGCTGTGTAGCGGTCGGCCAGAACGTAGGGCAGCTTTTCAATGCGGTGCGTGGTTTCCGCCAACCCGCGTTCTGGATTGCTCCAGAACAGGAAAGCCATATAGCCCACCAGCGCGATGGCGATCAGCAAAAAGAGCGTGACGAGAAGAGACAGACTCATTGATCCCCCTCATCCGCAGCGCCCTCAACCGGGGGCACATTGGTCTCTATCCATACTGCAACGGCATCCGTCATTGCGGTCAGATCACCGGCAGTTTCGGCGGTGCACAGCATCTCGGACAGTTGAATGCTGCCATTCTCAGGGTTGAAGCTGGCCATATCTGTATCCAGCAGCACGGACACGATATCGCGCGTCAGAACTGGATCGAACCCCTCGCCGGGCAACAGCTGACCTGCTTGCTCTTCGGTCAGGCCACAGCCATTGCTGCGAACAATGCCGATCAACGCCGCGCCGCGTTCAGGCGGAAAATCCGGGCGCCAGGGTTCCAGTGTCGTTTCCTGACCTTCAAAGGCCGTGGTGATCAGCGCCAGGGCGGCGTCACCTTGTGCGACGCACAGCGGATCCGCCAGGATCAGCGTTTGCTGGTCATCGGAGATCGACACAAGATCGGCGCTATACAGGATATCGACAAAGGACTGCACCTCAATGGAATCCAGTCCCAGCGGTTCCAGCGCGGCGGGGGCCTCTGTCCCTTCCATGCGGCACCCGTTGTCGCGGATCGCATCCACCATGATCGCCGCCCGTTCAGGCGTGAACGCCGCTGCGGGGTGCGCCAGCAGCAGACCGGCTGCAATCAGGGTGACGGCCAGTCTCACCGATCCACCTCGCCGAACACGATATCCATGGTGCCAATGATGGCCGCCACATCGGCCAATTGGTGGCCCTTGGCGACGTGATCCATGGATTGCAGATGCAGGAAGCCCGGCGCGCGCAGCTTGGCGCGGTAAGGTTTGTTGGACCCGTCAGCGACCAGATACACGCCGAACTCGCCTTTCGGGGCTTCGACCGCCGCGTAGACTTCGCCAGCCGGGACGTGGAAACCCTCGGTATAAAGCTTGAAGTGGTGGATCAAGGCTTCCATCGACGTCTTCATCTCGCCGCGCTTGGGCGGAGAGATCTTGCCCCGGGTCATCACTTCGCCTTGGCCATCGGGTGCGCGCAGCTTGGCAATGGCCTGCCGAATGATCGAAGTCGATTCGCGCATTTCCGCCATGCGGCACAGGTAGCGATCATAACAATCGCCGTTCTTGCCGATCGGGATCTTGAAATCGAATTCGTCATAACATTCATAGGGTTGCGCGCGGCGCAAATCCCAGGCCAAGCCCGAGCCGCGCACCATGACGCCAGAATACCCCCAGTCCAGGATTTCCTGTTCCGAGATCACGCCAATGTCGCAGTTGCGCTGCTTGAAGATGCGGTTTTCGGTCAGCAACCCGTCGATATCGTCCAGCATCTTGGGGAACGTTTCGCACCAGCTTTCGATATCATCCAGCAACGCATCCGGCAGGTCCTGATGAACGCCGCCGGGGCGGAAATAGGCCGCGTGCAGGCGTGCGCCACAGGCACGCTCATAGAACACCATCAGCTTTTCACGCTCGGTAAAGCCCCACAGCGGCGGGGTCAGCGCGCCGACGTCCATGGCCTGCGTGGTGACGTTCAGAAGGTGGTTCAGAACACGTCCGATTTCGGAATACAGCACCCGGATCAGCGACGCCCGGCGCGGCACCGGCGTGCCCGTCAGCCGCTCAATCGCCAGACACCAGGCATGTTCCTGGTTCATTGGCGCCACGTAATCCAGACGGTCCAGATACGGCAGGTTTTGCAGATACGTGCGGCTTTCCATCAACTTCTCGGTGCCGCGATGCAGCAGACCGATGTGCGGGTCAGCGCGTTCGACAATCTCGCCATCCAGTTCCAACACCATGCGCAGCACGCCGTGTGCCGCCGGGTGTTGGGGGCCGAAGTTGATGTTGAAATTGCGGATCTTCTGTTCGCCGGTCTTGGCGTCGGTGAAGCCTTTGGTGCCGTCCATCATTTCGCGGCCTCCTTCTCATCACCCGGAAGGATGTAGTTGGCCCCTTCCCAGGGCGACATGAAATCGAACTGGCGGTAATCCTGAACCAGCTTCACCGGCTCATAGACCACGCGCTTGGCGGCTTCGTCGTAGCGCACTTCGACGTAACCGGTCGTCGGGAAATCCTTGCGCAGCGGATAGCCGCGGAACCCGTAATCCGTCAGGATGCGGCGCAGATCCGGGTGGCCGGAAAACAGAATGCCGAACATGTCGAACACTTCGCGCTCGAACCAATTGGCCGAGGGGTGCTCGTTGGTGATCGACGGCACCATTTCGTCCTCGCGGATCGAGGCCCGCAGGCGGATGCGTTGGTTCCGGTACATCGACAGGAAATGATACACCATCTCAAACCGCGCGCGGCGTTCGGGGTAGTCGATCGCCGTAATGTCCACCAACGAGGAAAACCGGCACGTCTCGTCGGATTTCAAAAACCGCACCAATTCCGGCAAAGAGCCGGGCGTGACGATCAGAGTCAGTTCCCCATGCGTGACAACGCTTTCGCGCACGGCATCGGGCTGTTTGGCGGCGATATAGGCGCCCAGTTCTTCGAGTGCTTCGGACATGTGGACCTCCTCAGCGGATCAGGGTGCCGGTGCGGCGGATTTTCCGCTGCAACTGAAGGATGCCATACAGCAGCGCCTCGGCGGTCGGGGGGCAGCCGGGAACATAGATGTCCACGGGCACGATGCGGTCACAGCCGCGCACCACCGAATAGGAATAGTGATAATACCCGCCGCCATTTGCGCAGGACCCCATCGACAGCACATAGCGCGGTTCTGGCATCTGGTCGTAAACCTTGCGCAGCGCCGGGGCCATCTTGTTGGTCAGCGTGCCAGCGACGATCATCAGGTCCGACTGACGCGGGGAGGCGCGCGGCGCGGTGCCAAAACGTTCCAGGTCATAGCGCGGCATCGAGGTGTGCATCATCTCCACGGCGCAGCAGGCCAGACCAAAGGTCATCCAGTGCAGCGAGCCGTTGCGCGCCCAATTGATGATGTCGGCCGTCGTTGTCAGCAGAAACCCCTTGTCCTGCAACTCGTTGTTCAGCGCCTGCGTGGCGACCTCTCGGTCGGCTCCGGCGGTGTTGGCACCTGTCATCACTCCCATTCCAGGGCCCCCTTCTTCCACTCATAGGCAAAGCCGATGGTCAGCACGCCCAGGAAAATCATCATCGACCAGAAGGCCGTCATGCTCATATCGCCAAAGGCCACGGCCCAGGGGAACAGGAAGGCGATTTCCAGATCGAAGATGATGAACAAGATCGACACCAGATAGAACCGCACATCAAATTTCATGCGCGCATCGTCAAAGGCATTGAACCCGCATTCGTAAGCCGAAACTTTTTCAGGGTCTGGATTGCGGACCGCGATCACCATGGCCGACAGCATCAGCACCAGGCCAAGCCCCACGGCGATCAACAGAAATACGAGAATGGGGAGGTAGTCCCTCAGAAGATCGTCCACCGATGGCTCCTTTGGCGCTTTGGCCCCCGAGTCAAGCGGGACGGCGCGCTGCACAATTTGGCTCACGCTCCGTTTACTCCGGCGGGGGGGCCGGGTCAACCGAAGCACAACGCGGAAACACCCGCAAAATGGTTTGAAAATCTCCATTGTATGCAAATGTGCACCGGATTTTCGGGCACATGATGCTGCCCTGCGGCGTTCCTTGACGCAGCAACCAGAAGTGCCCGCGACTCAATCGTCACACAGGCATCCGCCCAATCAGTTGCGCAAGAGCGGCAGGGACTGGGCTGCGGGGCCAAAACCCAAAGCGTTATCCGGCGCTTTCTCCAAAATAGACCAGCGTGCAATCTTCATCAAAAACGTGAAATTCGCGCTGGCCATAGGGCTGCGTGAACGGCGGCCGGACGCGGCCGTCGGGCAGCGAATTGAGACGCGGCGCCATCTCAGAATACACAGCATTCAAGTCGTTGACGTCTATGTAGAAGGCCCCTTGCCGACTGGCGGCCGTCAAATCGACATCCTCAAACACCTGAACCAACCGCACGGCAATATCGTCTCGGCGCAGAAAGGCGTAGCCCTCGGCTTCAAACCCCACCGAAAACCCCAATACATCGCGGTAAAATGCGACCTGTGGGCCAAGCCGGGTACACGGAACGAAAGGCGTAATCTGGGTCAGGCGCATGTCTCACTTCACCCAGTCGGGTTTGCGCTTGTCAAAGAACGCCGCGATCCCCTCGACCGCCTCTGGGCTTTCCCAACGAGATACCAGTTCGCCAATCGAATGCGCCACGTCATCTGCGCCGATACCGCCGCCCAGCCGCAAGGTCAGCGCCTTGGCCGATGCGACCGCGCCGGGCGCGCAGGACAGGTAGGGTTTGACCTCGGCCTCAATCGCCGCATCCAGGTCTTCGGGCGCAACGGCTTTGGCCAGCAGGCCCAGCGTCACCGCTTCCGCTGCGCCAAAAAGCCGGGCCGACATGAATACACGGCGCGCCATGGCCTCGCCCATGCGGGCCAGCACATAGGGGCCGATGGTCGCCGGGATCAGCCCCAGCCTGGTTTCCGTCAGACCAAACTTCGCGCCTTCAACACCGATCGCCAAATCGCAAACGCTGATCATGCCGATCCCACCACCGAACGCCTGCCCCTGCACCCGCCCGATCAGCGGCTTGGTCAGGGTGTTCAACGCCCCCAGTGTTCCGGCCAATTGACCGGCCTGTTCGGCGCGCGTCGCGCCGTCGGCCTTCATCTGCTGTTGCATCCAGCCCAGATCACCGCCCGCGCAAAAGCTGGCCCCGGCCCCGGTCAATACCACCACGCGCACCGCATCATCGGCGTCCAACTGCGCGGCGGCTTTGGCCAGATCACCGATCATCTGCGCTGACATGGCGTTATGTTTGTCAGGCCGGTTCAGCGTCAGCGTGGCAACCCCGCGGTCATCGGTTTCCAGGGTGATCGTTTCGAAGGTCATGAGTGAGTTCCTGAAGTCATGAAGGTTTCCGGCAGCGCGCGTCAGGCGCCACGCATTTCGCGGGCCATTTCGGCGGCGCGGGCAATGATCGCGCGGTCCAGCCCGGTGGAATAGCCCAGCGCTTCGATCCGCTCCACCGCGGCCTCGGTGGCCACATTGCCCCGCGCGCCGGGCGCGTACGGGCAGCCGCCCAAGCCCCCCACGGCGGCATCGAACACCCGCAGACCACGCGCCAGAGAGGCCTCGATATTGTCACACGCGCGCCCGCCCGTGTCGTGGAAGTGGCCCGCGAGTTGGGCGGCTGGCACCACGTCCAGCACGGCATCCAGCATCGCGGTCAGGCTTTCGGGCGTGGCCTTGCCGATGGTATCGCCGAGGCTGATCTCATAGCAGCCCAGATCGGCCAGTTGCCGGGCCAGACGCGCAACCGCCGCCGGCGGGGTTGGCCCGTCAAAGGGACAGTCGGTGACGCAACTGATGTAGCCCCGCACCGGGATGCCATCGGCCTTCGCGGCGTCGATGATTGGCAGGAAACGCGCGATGGATTCGACGATGGTGCAGTTCAGATTGGCCTTGGAGAACCCCTCAGACGCCGAGGCGAAGATGGCGATCTCATCGGCGCGCGCGGCCTTCGCCCCCTCATACCCCCGCATGTTGGGGGTCAGCGCAGCGTAAGAAACGGCCGGGGCGCGGGTGATCCCGGCCAGAACCTGCGCACTGTCGGCCATTTGCGGCACCCATTTGGGGCTGACGAAGCTGGCCACCTCAATCCGTTTGAACCCCGCGCCCGACAACAGATCAACCAACGCAATCTTTTGATCCGTCGGGATCAGCGTCTTTTCGTTTTGCAGCCCGTCGCGCGGGCCCACCTCGAAGATTTCAACACTGTCAGGCATGGGTGTTTCCATAATAATCTTGCAGATAGAGTTCAGCCGGGCCATCAGCCGCGTGCGCGGCGGCATAGCCCGGCCGCGCAGTCAGGCGGTCCAGCCATGCCGATACCCGGTCCAGCCCCGCCAGCGGCACAAAGCGCCGCGCCAGATCGGCCGAAGACCCGGCCATGATATCCGCTGCGCTGAACCCACCGGGAAGCAGATAGTCCTGCGCGCCCAGTGCCGCCTCAATCCCCTCCAACGTGCGGCGCAACCGCAGGGCTTCCAGCCGTTGCACCACTGCACTGCGGTCAGCCGGACGCAGGACAATGTGATGAAAGGTCAGCTGCGCCAAATGCTGGGCGATAGTTTCCCCGTAATGCAGCCATTCCAGGAACTTGCCACGCTCTGCATGACCCGGGGCGCGGCCCAGGTCAGGCGCGCGGGTTTCCACCAGATACTCCAGAATCGCAGCGGATTCGAACAAGGTGATGCCGTCCACCTCGACCACCGGCACCCGCCCGGCGGGCGAGATCGCCAGGAATGCGGGATCCCTGAGCGCCTTGCCCGAAAAGCTGTGATAGCGCAGGCCGTGTTCCAACCCCGCCTCGTGCAGAAACCACAAAATTCGAAAGCTGCGCGATTGCGGCGCGTGATGGAGCGTGATCATCGGACCCCCAGGTTTTGCACCAATCATGAGCACCCCGCCGGGATGTGCAAGCGTGACGCAGCGAAGCCGGGTTCAGGCATACCCCGCAAGGGGCGGCGACGCGGCCAGCACCGGGCGGCGCAACATCAATGTGCGACGTGCCTCTGCTGCCTGACCCAGTTTCAGAAGCACATGCACATATGCCAGATCGATCAAATCCCGCTGCGCCCGGCTTCCGCCCAGGCGTTCGTGCGTGGCCATGATCTGCGTCAGGTCCTCCAACGCCGCAGCCCAGTTCGCCCGTGCGATATGACCCCAGGCCCGGGCCAGCGGGCGCACCAGATCACCGGCATAACCCTTTGCGGTCTGGGTGATCCGGTCCAGCGCGTCTCCGTCCCCGGCCATGGCGTGACCAAGCGCGGCGTGCAGATCGGCAAAGCTTTGGCCGGTGTTGGGAAAGAAGCGGTGGGCATAGGCGCTGATCTGCTGCCAGCGCGCGGGATCGACGGCAATCCCGGCCATTTCCGCCCGAAACAGGATCGACGCGGTGTCGGTCAGCGTGTTGATTGGCAAAGAATGCGTCTCGCTTCCCGGGGCTATCACGCGATCTACAAGCGCCCAAAGCGTTGCGTCGTCCCTGTCCTGAAGCGCCAAAAGGGCCTCGTGCCAACTGATATGCCCGTGCAGCAATGATCGCGGATCGTAGTCCTTCAACCACGCGGTCAAATAGATGCGCGACGTCGGTGTATCCCCCAATTCATAAAGCGCATGCGCCTTGAAATGCGCGCCCTGCGCGTTGCGGGGGTTCAGGGCAAGTGACGGTTCCATCAAGTCCAGCGACGCCCCTGCCTGCCCGGTTTCGCACAGTGACAGGGCGTGCATCGACATCATCCACCAGTCATTGGGATAGTGTGGCAACAGCGCCCCGGTAAAGGCCAGCAGCTCTGCCTCGCGCCCGACTTCGCCGGAAAAGCCGATCAGCCCGAAGACATTGCTGCACAATTGCGCCGCCATCGGATCGCGCGGATGATCGCGCACATGTGCTTTGGTCAGACGTCTTGCCGTCGCAGGTTGGCCCTCAAGAAGCGCCGCCATTGCGGCAATATGGCCTTGCTCGCGCTCGGTGGCGTCGCAGGAGAGGTCTCGCGCCAGCGCGATTTCCGACTTGGCCTCGGCCATACGGCCTTCCATCATCAGCGCCCGCGCCAGATCGGCATGTCCCAGCGCGAAGCCAGGATCCGCGTCGATCGCCGAGGTGAATTCCTGAACCGCGCCATAGTTTCCGCCCAGAAACAAGACGACCGCCTTGTCGTAGGCCAAGACAGCCGCGTCGGACGTGGTGGTCAGATCATTGCCATAGGCGTCGCTCAAGGTCATCGGCCGTCCTTTTCCGGCTGGTCGGTAACAAGCCTACCACCAACACAGAGGTTCAGTCACCAGCCAGCGCACGGGGTTTGGTGTCAATACAGCCCGCCCGCGCTGAGGGTGCCGAAGCTGGCACCTTCGTCCAGAATGATCTGCGTATTGTCGCCGCCCACGGTCTCGGTGCCGACCTGCGTGCCGTCTTCGGTGAACAAGGGGGCGTCACCGGTTGGCTCTTCTGGCGCGAACACTGGCAACGAGGCGCCCATCACGAAGCCGCCGTCGATCAGCGCGTCGATGCCGAACACAGGTTCTTCTCCGTCACGGAAGTATTCTGCCACAACCTCGTCACCCGACGCATCGTCTGCCAGCCGTTCGCCGGTGAACCGGTTGATACGGATGAAGTGTCCGCCCGGCGGCACCGCAAACCGCCCGCCGCCAAATTCCTCGATGGCTGAGCGCATGAATTCGGCAAAGACCGGCCCACAGGTGCCGCCCCCCGACGCCCCACGCCCCAACGAGCGTGGCCGGTCATAGCCGATATAACACCCGGCGACGATGTTCGACGTATAGCCGACGAACCACACATCACGGCTGTCATTCGTTGTGCCGGTCTTGCCCGCCACGGGCACCGGCAAACGCACACGCCGCCCGGTGCCACGCTGCACCACGCCTTCCATCATCGAGGTCAGCTGATAGGCGGTGATTGGATCCATCACGCGCTGGCGCTGGCTGGCGATCCAGGGCGCCTGCCCGGCTGGCAGATCCGGTTCCGAGCATTCGATGCATTGGCGTTGGTCGTGCCGATAGACGGTGCGCCCCCACCGGTCCTGCACACGGTCCACCAACGTCGGCTCCACGCGTTCGCCGCCGTTGGCGAACATCGCATAGGCCGCAACCATCCGGAACAGCGTGGTTTCTTGTGCACCCAGCGAATTGGCCAGGAAGGGTTGCAGCCGGTCATAAACGCCGAACCGTTCCGCGTAGCCGGCAACAACGTCCATGCCGACCTCTTGCGCCAAACGCACGGTCATCAGGTTGCGCGACTGTTCGATCCCGGTGCGCACCGGCGTCGGGCCGTAGAATTCGCGTGACGCATTGTGCGGTCGCCAGATCCCCTCGCCGGTGTCGATTTCAATCGGCGCGTCGATGATGATGGTGGCCGGGGTGAAACCCGAATCCAGCGCGGCGGCATAGACGAACGGTTTGAACGCCGAGCCGGGCTGACGAAAGGCCTGCGTTGCCCGGTTGAAGACCGAATGCTGGTAGCTGAACCCGCCCTGGATGGCGATCACCCGGCCGGTATTCACGTCCATCGCCATGAAAGCGCCTTGCACTTCGGGGATTTGGCGCAACGACCAGCGGATGAAACTGCCGTCCGTGTCCGAGGTCACGGCGCGCACATGCACCACGTCACCGACTTGCAGCGTGTCGGCCAGCGACCCCGGCAACCAGTCGATATCGGGCCGGTCGATGACGCCGATCTCGTCGATGCTTTCAATTCCGACGCGGGCCTGGTTGGGGTTCACATCCAGCACCACCGCCGGATACCAGGGATTGTCCAAGGTGACATCGCGCGGCACGTTGACGCCCCTCAGGGCCTCTCGCCAGGTGGCTTCGTCCGCCAGTTGCGCGGCTTCCAGGCGGATGCCAGTGCCGCGCCATTCCCCCCGAGAGCGGTCATAGCTTTCCAGCGCGCGCTGCAAGGCATGGGCGGCATGGACCTGCAATTGCGGGTGGATCGTGGCGCGGATCGACAATCCGCCAGTGAAAAATTCCTCTTCGCCGAATTGCGACGACAGCTGGCGGCGAATTTCATCGGTGAAATAGTCGCGGTCCGGCAAGCTTTGGCGGAAGGCTTCGATCTCTCCGCCCTGCACGGTGATCAGCGGTCGGGCGCGCGCTGCCTCGGATTCGGCTTCGGTGATGTAGCCGTTTTCGGCCATCTGGCCCAGGATCCAGTTGCGGCGGGCGGTCACGCGTTCACGGGCGCGCACCGGGTGATATTGCGATGGCGCTTGCGGCAAGGATGCCAGAAAGGCCATTTCCTCGATGTTCAGTTCTTCCAGCGTCTTGTTGAAATAGGTCTGCGCGGCGGCAGCCACCCCGAAAGAGTTCTGACCCAGGAAAATCTCGTTCAGATAGAGTTCAAGGATTTCATCCTTGCTCAGCACCTGCTCAACCCGCCACGCCAGAATGATCTCGCGGATTTTCCGTTCAATCGTGCGGGATCCATCCAGCAGAAAGTTCTTCATCACCTGCTGGGTGATCGTCGACGCCCCGCGCATTCGCCCGCGGGTGATTGCCGCGTCGCGCACTGCGGCGACAATGGCCAACGGGCTAAAGCCGTCGTGCTCATAAAAGGTGCGGTCCTCGGCGGAAATAAAGGCCGCACGCAACAGTGGCGGAATGTCTTCGATCGGCGCAAACAGGCGCCGTTCACGCGCGAATTCGTCGATCAATTCCCCTTCGCCGGAATAAATCCGGCTGATCGTCGGCGGGCTGTAGTTGGCCAACTGTTCGGTCGACGGCAAATCATAAGTGTAGGCGTAGATCACGCCACCCAACGTCAAGGCACCAAAGAACATGCCCAGCACGATGAAGCTGAACAGGCCACCAAAGAAAGACAGGATCGCGCGGGTCACAGAAGGCTCCGATCAGGGATGTGCACAGTCTATAGGGGCTTGCCGAGGCAGGGTCAAAACCAAGCGTGCCTTAGGGGCGGGAAATCGCGCAGAGGTGAAGGCACGGGCATGCGCCCCTTAGCGGCGGTCAAGTTGCGCGGCTTCATCGGTGACCCAGGCAGTCAGCCCCTCAATCATCGCCTGGATCATCGTTGCCCGCCAACGCCGGTCGCGCAGACGATTGCGGTCGCGTTCGTTGGACAAAAAACCGACCTCCAGCAAGACCGACGGAACCGATGGCGACTTGAGCACGGAAAACGCCGCATGCTGCCAGGGATGGCGGTGCATCCGCAATTCACGCGCCTGAATGGCCGCCACAAGCGACCGGGCCAGACGTTCCGTCGATGGGGTTGAGCGGGCGCGCGCCAGCGACATCAAAACCGACGCCACTGCATCATCGGCACCGGTCAGATCAACGCCGCCGCCCAGCATGTCGTCACGGTCGTGACGCTCGGCCAACGCTGCGGACGCTTCATCGGTCGCTTCATCCGCAAGGGTGTACAATGTCGCGCCGCGGGCCTGGCGCCCCTCCAACGCGTCAGCATGCAATGATACGAACAGGTCGGCGTTGACCGAATGCGCAACCGTAATTCGCGCCTCAAGCGAGACGAACGTATCGTTGTCGCGGGTCATCACCACCTCGAATTGCCCGGTGCGCCGCAACGCCGCCGCCAGTTCGCGCGCAAAGGTCAGCATGACGTGGGCCTCTGTCACGCCCTGATAGCTGGCGCCGGGATCAACCCCGCCATGGCCCGGATCCAGAACGACCAAAGTCGGGCGTTGGCCCAGCGGCAGCCGATCCGTGGCGCTGACAAGGGCATCGGGGGTCACTTCCGGCTCTGCGGCGGCCAACGCGGCGGCTTGGCGCGCGAAGGCTTCGTCATCCATGTTTTGCAAAGACACCACCAACCGCGCCGCCCCGGTTTCAGGGTCGGTCACCATTCCGGCTTCGATAAATCCCATCGGGCGCGACAACTCGATAACCAGCCGTGACCAGCCGCCGCCGGCAACCCCTGTGCGCAACGCCGTCGCGTTTCCGGCCAAAGTGACGGCATGGGCATCGAACCCGGCCCAATCGACAGCGCGAAAATCGACCACGGCGCGCGGCGGGTCGCTCATCAGCCGGGTGCGCCATGGAACCGGCTGCGTCAGCGGCAGGTCCAGCGACAGGCTGCGCCAACCGGCCTGCACCGACATCGGGCCCGCAACCCGGGCCAACGCGCCCAGATCCTGGGCGGTCGCCTGCGTCCCGGCCCCGGCGCAAGCCAACGCCATTACCAGAACCACAGCCACGTGCGTCTGAACCCACCGGATCATGCCTTGCCCTTTCGTGCTCGATGCCTCGTCCTAACGTGAATTGACCGCCATGTGAATCCCGCGCGGCACCGGGGGCGGCTTCACGTTTGGGTCAGGCACGGCCAGCGATCACTTTTCCGGGGTTGATCTTGGCGCAGCACCACAGGCACACTTGAGCCAACCTAGAACCGAGGAGCCCATATGTCCCGCCTGCCCCTGATCGCATCCGCGATGGTTGCTGCCTTTCACCTGTCCGCAACGCCGCTGGCTGCGCAATCCGTGCCAATGACCGACGAAGAACGGGCGGCATTCGGTGCCGAGGTGCGCGCGTATCTGATGGAAAACCCCAGCGTGATCTTCGACGCCGTGGCCGAATTCGAGCGTCGCACCGCGCAGGCTCAGACCGAAATGGACGACACGTTGGTCGAAATCAACGCCGACGCGATCTACCACGACGGCCATTCCTGGGTCGGTGGAAACCTGGATGGCGACATTACGTTGGTCGAATTCATGGACTACCAGTGCGGGTTCTGCCGCCGGGCATTTCCGCAGATCCAAGACTTCATGAATGCTGACGGCAACATCCGTCTGGTCATCAAGGAATTCCCCATTCTGGGCCCGACATCAGACATGATGTCACGCTTCGCCGTCTCGGTTTTGCAACAAGGCACCGGCGCGCAATATGAACAAGCGCATGAACGCCTGACCTTGTGGGAAGGCGATTTCACGCAGACCAGCGCGCGTCTGCTGGCCGACGAACTGGGGCTGGATGCCGATGCTGTGTTGGACAACATGGGCTCTGACGCCGTGTCGAACGTGCTGCGTGAAAACCGCGAACTGGCCCAGCGCTTGCAGATCAGCGGTACGCCAACCTTCGTGATGGGCGCGGGCGCGGGCGGTGAAATGCTGCGCGGCTATCTGCCAGCAGATGAGATGCAGGGCATCGCCAGTCAGTTGCGCGGCTAACCCCACGGATTTCACCGATCTGACTGCGGCGCCACGATGTTGGCGCCGTTGTCTTATCACGGTTCCAGCCGACGGTTATCGTTGCCTTATCGCGTTTGAATTTGCAGACTGACAGGGCTGGGCCGACAGAGGCGTGGCACATTCGTCACCGGGGGCTGCGTCATGCGCGCGCGATACGTCAGTCGAAACTGGGCAGCCCTGGGGCTGATCATGGCCTGCGTGGTATTTGGCGTTGTTGCACCGGACCCTGTGTTGGCAAGCCCCCCCACGGACCAATTGGCACCCATCCCAACACCACCCGAGCCCCCCCCACTTGCACACGCCGAAGACCCGGCGTTTAGGGCGGCGCTTGCGGCGTGGTTGGCCGATGACGAAGAAACCGGGCTGTGGGGCTTTGCCGATCTGGCGCTGACCGGGAACACGGCCGCACGGGTTTTGTTGGGGCTGATCGACACGTCCCCCAGCCTGCAAGGCCCCTACCTGACCCAGTTGGACCGCGCCACGCGTCTGGCCATTCTGCGCGCACCGGGCGGATTGTCCGGGCGCAACTGGCTGGGTGTTGAAACGGGCGTTCCCTTGGCCGCGGCCTGGCAAACCTTGTTACAAGTCGACGCAACGCCCGCGGTGATTGACCAATTTACCGCACTTGGCGAAGCCCGGGCTGCCCGGGAGGCTACGATCATCCTTGCGGCGCGGGCGCATCTGGACCTGACCTCGCGGGAGGCAGCCGCCTTTGACCCCGAACTGCTGTTCGTGCTGTGGCAATCCGCTGATGCCGCGCGCCGCGCAGCGTTGGAGGCGCTGATCCCGCCGGGCCATCCGCAGCTTAGCATGATTGGCGTGCGGATCGACGCCCGCGCAGTTGATATGTGGCTGGCCGAAAGCCCGGCTGCGGCCCCCCTTCAACACCTTTGTGCGGTGGCTTGCCCGACTGAACAGGCCACCTGCCGGGGCGCGGCCTATCAGGCGTTGAACTCGCACACCGCGCTGTTGACGATGGGCTCGCCCGCCGAAACACTGGTGTCACAGGCCGATTTCCTGACCTCTGCGCGGGGGCGGGCCAGCGTGTTGCGGCGCATCTTGCTGGCCGGAAACATGCGTGGGCGGCTGTTGATGCTGGACCGTCTGTCCCAGCATTCCACCTGCCTGACCGAGGCCCTGAGCGCGGAACACGAGCGCCACCTGCCCCGCCTGCGTGACGTCTCCCTTCCCGACTAGATCGCCCCGCGCCAATCCAGCGGCATCAAAGCAAACGCCGCCCATAATCGGGCGGCGCCTCGGCAATCTTGGGTTAGCGATGCCAGCCTTTTGGCAGGATCACTTCTGGTCGAACACGCTTATCTGGGACCGATCATCATGATCATCTGGCGGCCTTCCATCTTCGGCATGTTTTCGACCTTGCCGATTTCAGACACGTCATCGGCAACGCGGCGCAGCAATTCTGCACCCAGTTGCTGGTGCGCCATCTCGCGGCCACGGAAGCGCAAGGTAATCTTTACCTTGTCCCCGTCTTCCAGAAACTTGAAGACGTTGCGCATCTTGACGTCATAATCGTTGGTGTCGGTGCCCGGACGGAACTTGATCTCTTTGATCTCGATCGTCTTTTGCTTCTTGCGGGCTTCGGCTTCGCGCTTTTGCTGTTCGTATTTGAACTTGCCGAAATCCATGATCTTACACACCGGCGGAGTCGCGTTTGGCGAAATCTCCACCAGGTCCAACCCGGCCTCCTGTGCAAGCTGCAACCCCCGTTGAGGTGTCACCACTCCGATATTTTCGCCTTCGGCCCCGATCAGGCGGATTTCAGGCGCGCGGATACGGTCGTTGGCACGGGGGCCGGTATCGCGGCTGGGCGGGGCATTATGAGGTCTGCGGGCTATGGTCGGATTCCTTTTATACTATAGACGCGCCGCAAAATAGCTGTGGCCGTGACGACTGACAAGGGGCAGGTTGGCAAGGAACCGCGCGGAAACACCCAAACCAGCAGAAATAACAGAGAATTGCAGACCCAAACATTGCGTTTGTGCGAAAAGAATGGCTAGTGCGCGCTAATTCAGACTGAAAACAGGGAACCACCCCCATGAAAAAGACCTTGATCATCGCTGCCATCGTTCTGGCCGCAGGTCTGGGGATCTGGCTGTCAAAGACCCAGAACCAGACGACCCAGGCCCCGATCGCGGCCGGTGCACCTGCCGACGACAGCGCCGCCACCGAAACGCCCGCAGCAACCGACGACGCCGCGGCGCAGGACACGGCCGCAGGATCGCTGCTGGATCAGGCGACCGATGCCGTCTCTAGCGCCGCAAGTGATGTGGCCGAAGCCGCAGGGGATGCCGTGACCGAGGCCGTTCAGGGCGTTGCCGATGGCTCGACCTCGATCGCCGACGCGGTCAGCAACGCCACCGATGCCGTTGCCGGTGCTGCCAGCGATGCCGCTTCAGGCGCCGTCAACGCGGTGACCGAAACGGCAGCGGGCGCGATGGATGTCGCGGGCGATGCTGTCGATGCCACCGCAGACATGGCAACCGACGCCGCTGCAGCCGCCAGCGACATGGCCGGTGACGCGGTCGATGCGACCACTGACGCCGCCACGGGCGCGATGGATGTTGCGGGCGATGCCGTCGATGCCACCGCAGACATGGCAACCGACGCCGCCACAGCCGCCAGCGACATGGCCGGTGACGCGGTCGACGCGACCACTGACGCCGCCACGGGCGCGATGGATGTTGCGGGCGACGCTGTCGATGCCACCGCAGACATGGCAACCGACACCGCCGCAGCCGCCAGCGATATGGCCGGTGACGCGGTCGACGCGACCACTGATGCCGCCACGGGCGCAGCCGATGCAACCACCGACGCGGCATCCGCGGTGACTGAAACCGTGACCGACACCGCGTCAGATGCCGGGACCACGGCTGTGGACGCGGCAGCGGATACTGCTGGTTCTTTGTCGGAACTGTTCACCGTTGACGGCTTCAACTTCGATCAAGCGATGACCGCAATCGACGCGTCGGACATGGGAACCGTGGCCCAGCGCGTGGCACGCAACGTTCTGACCCGCGCGCAGGACAATCCGGAACTGCTTCCGGCCGCCCTGACGCAAGTGCGCAGCCTGTTGGGCCTGTAATCCGCGCCACCTGTCGAATACGACAAAGGCCCCCGGTTTCGGGGGCCTTTTCACATTCCCAGGGCTGGTTGTGAACCGTGCCGCGCTGTGCCACGCTCGCCTTGGATGACAAAAGGGGCGCGGGATGAAACTGTCTGGGCAATGCTTGTGCGGCGCCGTGCGATTCACCATCGACGGCTGGGTCAGCCCCATTCAGGCCTGCCACGCGCAACGCTGTCGCCGGGCAACAGGCGCGCTTTTCGCCCCCGAAATCGCTGTGCAGCTCCAAGGTTTTCAATGGGATGGGGATCTGACCTGCATCGCCAGTTACGACGCGCCCTTGCTGCACGAACCACCCGCGTACCGGCGCAACTTCTGCCGCCGATGCGGATCCCCGCTGCCGGTTGAGCTTGAGGGAATGATGATCCTGCACGCCGGCGTTCTTGATGACACCAGCGCATTGCACATCTTTCGCCACGCCTTTACCGGGCAAAAGTCCGACCTCATGGACCTGCCCCCGGATACGCCGCAGTTTGAGGGTCAGCCACCGGTGCCGGATCCGTCACAGATCCTGCGCTAACGCCAAAACGTCACGCGCGGATCACTCGCCGACAAAGGCCTTTTCGACAACATATTCGCCCGGGTCGGAATTGGCACCTTCCCGCAGGTTGCACCCTTCCAGAACAGCCTTCACATCGACGTTGAACCCCAGCGATCCACACACCATCACGCGGTCCGTTTCAGGTGACAGCGGCCCGGGGATGCCGAGATCGTCGAACACTTTCCCAGAGGTCAGATTGTCGGTGATCCGGCCCATCAAGGTCGAGGGCTCACGCGTTGTTGTCGGATAGTAGTGCAGTTTGCCCTCCACCATCTCGCCGATCAACGGATCATCACGCAGCGTGTCGATCAACTGCTTGCCGTAGTCCAATTCCGACACCTTGCGACAGGTGTGCATCATGATGACGGACTCGTATTTTTCATAGGTTTCCGGGTCACGCATCAGGCTGGCAAAGGGGGCAATCCCGGTTCCGGTGGCCAGGAACCACAGCCGCTTGCCCGGCAGCAAGGCGTCATGCACCAATGTGCCCACCGGCTTTGGGCGCAGGATGATCTGCTCTCCCACCTGAATATGCTGCAACCGGGACGTCAGCGGCCCGTCTGGAACCTTGATAGAGTAGAACTCCAGCTCATCATCCCACGCAGGCGAGGCAATGGAATAGGCGCGCAGCAATGGTTTGCCGTTATCGCCCATCAGCCCGATCATCACGAATTCACCAGACCGGAACCGCAGGCTTCGCGGGCGCGTGCAGCGAAACGAGAACAACCTGTCGTCCCAGTGCTTGACCGAGGTGACAGTTTGCGCGTCTGGCAGGGTTTTGACTTTGGGCGTGGGAGCAGCGTCGGGCATGAACGGACCTTGTGTGAGTTCGCGGGTATGTAGTGCGCATTTGGCCAAACGAAAACCCCGGGCGCTTCCGGGGCTAGGGTTTTGCGGCGCTGTGACGCGTCTAGGGGCTGGGTTGGGGCCAAAACCGGGCAAAACCAGGCGGCAATGCGCCGGGGCGCCACGCGGGGTCAAATCGCCAATGCTCAGCCGGTTGACGCCCGGCCTGATCGTGCGTCAGTTCGACCTCGTCAAACCCGGCGCGGCGATACAGGGTGTAATTGCGGGCCAGAACCGCACCATGCGCGCGCAGCCGACCAGCATAGCCCGCAAGACGCAACCCCTTGGCCAAATCGCACGCCCCGGCATCGCCAAAATCGCGCACGCCGATACGGATCAGCCCGGTCCGGTGCAGCACCGCGCACAAACGGCCCCAAACAGGCCGCGCCCGCGCTGCATCGGATACCTCCACCCCCAGACGAAACACCAGATCGACTTCGGGTGACACGGCCATCACCGGCACATAGGCGTGCGGCCAATCATCGGGCGCAAAGCCGGTATCGCGGACGAGGACAGTCATGAATGCGGCTCCGCTCGGTTGTTGAACAGATCAAGATTGCCCGCGCTACAGCCCGCAGACCATGACACGGATCAAACCAGCACCGCAAAAATCGCGCGGCGGATCAACCGCTTTGCAGAATGCGTTCGGCCCCCAGCCAGCCCATCAGGATGGCCGGCGCGTTGGTGTTGCCACCGATCAACGTCGGAAATGCCGAGGCATCACACACCCTGAGGCCATCAACCCCGCGAACCCGCAGATCGGTATCAACAACCGAACTGGCCGCATCCCGCCCCATGCGGGCTGTGCAGCTTGGGTGAAACACGGTGCCTGAGCGCTGGCGGAAATCATCAATCAACGTCGCGTCATCAACGATGTGTGGCCCGGGGCGCAATTCTTCCGCGATCAGATCGGCCAAGGGTTTTTGGGCCGCGATGTGCCGGATGAATTTCACCGCCTGCAACATCTCGGTCACGTCTTGCTCGGTCGAGAACGCGTTGCCGAAGATGCGCGGCGCGGCAAACGGGTCGGCGCTGGCCAACTCTATGCGTCCACGGCTGGACGGCCGGCAATTCGACAACCCGATCGACAGCCCGGAAAACGGATCGGGGTTCAGGATCGGGCGCACATCGCCGCGCGGGATCAACGTGCTGAACGCTTGAAAATACAGTTGCATGTTGGGCCGGTCCAACGATGGATCGGTCCGAAAAAACCCACCCGCATGGTTGATCGAAGCGGCCAGAGGGCCCGAGCGCATGAGCAAGTATTGCAGCCCGACCCGCAGCTTGCCCCACCAGGGGCGCAATACGTCATTCATTGTCGGAACGCTCATGCGGTAAGTGTAATTGACGCCCTGATGGTCGTTCAGATGCGCCCCCACATTGGGCTGATCGGCAGCCACCGGAATCCCCATGCCTTGCAACGCGGCGCCAGGGCCGATGCCAGACAGCATCAGCAGCTGCGGCGTGTTGATCGCCCCGCCCGACAAAATCACCTCAGCGGCCCGGGCGCGGTGATACGCACCCTTCCAACGGTATTCGACCCCAACGACCCGTTGCCCATCAAACAACAGCCGCGTCACATGCGCGCCACTGCGCAGCGCCAACCGCCCAGACGCCATCGCCGGGCGCAAGAACGCCCGTGCCGCCGAATTGCGGCGCCCGTCCTTGATCGTCAGTTGATAAATCCCGGCCCCCTCCTGGCGCGCGCCATTGAAGTCCGGCGTTCGCGCCAGGCCAGCCGCCTCACAGGCCTGCAAAAACGGGTTCACCAACGGATGCGCGGGCACCTGTCCAGTGCCAATATGCAAAGGACCGCCCTGCCCTCGCCACGCGTCCGCGCCGTCTGCGGTGTCTTCGATCGCGCGATACGCCGCGCGCGCGGCGTCCCACCCCCAGGCACTGCTGCCGGTTACCTCTGCCCAATCGTGGTAATCGCCCTCATGTCCGCGCGCCCAGACCATGGCGTTGATCGATGACGACCCGCCCAAAACCTTGCCGCGCGGCCAATAATCGGCCTGACCGTTCAATCCGGCATCCGGTTCGGTGCGATAGCCCCAGTTCACCGCCGGATCGAAAAACAGCTTGCCATAGCCCAATGGCATCTGGACGAAAAAGCGCCGGTCGCTGCCCCCGGCCTCCAGCACCAAGACCCGGCGGCCCGCCTGCGTCAGACGTCTGGCCAGCACCGATCCAGACGATCCAGCCCCGACAATCAGCGTATCGAAATCACCTTGCATGGCAGCCCCGCCCTTGTGGTTCGCGCACACTCAATCAACTGCCGCGATCCGGCGCAAGGCCCTGCTGGACGCGCAGGCAACCACCCGCTAAACAGAAGGCCCGCCCCCAGCTGGCCTTGCCCCATGCCCCGTCCCGATCCCCGTTCAGAACCGCGCCCCACGCTTGATCCGCTTGACCGCAAGATCTTGATGGAACTGCAACAGGATGCCAGCCAATCGCTCGACGATATCGCGCGTAAGGTCGGCTCCTCAAAAACGCCCGTCTGGAACCGGATCCGCAAACTGCGCGAGGCCGGTGTCATCGGGCAACACACCGTGCTGCTGGATCCGGAATCGCTGGGATTAGAGGCCTGCTTTTTCGTCCTGATCCGCACCGCCGAGCACGATCAGGGCTGGCAGGACCGCTTCCTGTCGTCGGTCCGCTCGCGCCCTGAAGTTCAGGAAGCCCACAGATTGGCCGGGGACATCGACTATATCCTCAAGGTCCGTGTGCCCAATGCGCGCGCCTATGATGCTTTTTATCAAGGATTGATCCGTGACGTGAAAATCCACAACGTCACCGCTCTGTTGTCGATGGAAGAAATCAAGGCAACCACCCTGTTGCCAATCCCTGAGTAACCGCTACCCGAACTTCACGCCCCAAAGCGCAATGGCGCCCGGCCTGTGTCCCGCGCCCCCCTGGCCCCAGACATCATCTTTCCCAAAAATACTCCGCAGGGATCCTCAAGGGGGATCGCATCCCCCTTGAGCGGCGTGTGGGGCCGCCCCCACCGGCGCGGTGAAGGGGCACCCGCCCCTGAACCGCGCCGCCTTGTCAGACGCATTTGGCGTCAGCCGAATGCGTCGGGCTCTGACGCCTTGCGCTGCGCAACATAGGCCTCTAGCGCCTCGACGATGCCGGGATCAATCGGCGGAGCCTGATAGTCATTCAGCTGTTTTTTGACCCGCTCGGCGGCCAGATGCATGGTGTCGCGCGCGCCTTCCTCCTGCCATTGCTCAAACGGCTTGTAGTCCAACAGGTTTGACCGCCAGAACGCGCTCTTGAAGTTCTTTTGCGTGTGCTCACAGCCCAGGAAATGCCCGCCCGGCCCGACCTCGCGCAGCGCGTCCATGGCTTGGCCGTTTTCATCCATCTTGATGCCCTGAGCCATGTGATGCAGCATGCCCAGCTGATCGGCGTCCATCACGAATTTCTCGAACGACGACACCAGCCCGCCTTCCAGCCACCCGCAAGAATGCAGCATGAAATTCACGCCTGACAACAGCGCCATATTCAACGAATTTGCGCTTTCATACGCCGCTTGTGCGTCCGGCAGTTTCGACCCGGTAAAGGCGCCGCCAGACCGGTATGGCAGCTTCAGCCGGCGGGCCAATTGACCAACCCCATACGAGATGTGCGACGCTTCCGGCGTGCCAAAAGTTGGCGCGCCCGAATTCATGTCGATAGAAGTCACAAAAGCCCCCATGATCACCGGCGCGCCCTGACGGATCAGCTGCGAATAGGCGATACCTGCCAAGGCTTCGGCCAGCACCTGGGTCAACGTGCCCGCCACCGTCACCGGGGCCATGGCTCCGCCCACGATAAACGGCGATATGATCGCCGCTTGATTGTGCTTGGCGTAGACCTCCAGCGCCCCCATCATCACGCCATCGAATGTCAACGGCGAGTTGATGTTGATCAGCGACGTCATCACCGTGTTTTGCTCGACGAACTCATCCCCGAACAGGATCTTCGACATATTCACCGAATCTTCGGCACGGATGGGCTCGGTGACCGACCCCATATAGGGTTTGTCGGACAACGTCATATGCGCCATCAGCATATCCAGATGGCGTTTGTTGACGGCAATATCGGTTGGCTCGCACACCGTGCCGCCGGAATGGTGCAACCATTTCGACATGTAGCCCAGCTTCACGAACTTGCGGAAATCCTCGATCGTGGCGTAGCGGCGTCCCCCTTCCAGATCCCGCACGAAGGGCGGGCCGTAGACCGGTGCCAGAACCATGTTGCGGCCGCCGATTTCAACGTTGCGCTCTGGATTTCGGGCGTGTTGGGTGAAGGTCGACGGCGCGGTTGCGCATAGCTGACGGGCCAGGCCGCGCGGGATGCGCACGCGCTCGCCACTGACGTCCGCGCCGGCATTGCGCCACCGCTCCAACGCAGCGGGGTTTTCTACGAAATTGACGCCAATCTCTTCCAGTACCGTTTCCGCGTTGTACTCAATGAGTTCCAGCGCCTCGTCATGCATGATGTCGAGGTTGGGAATGTTGCGTGTAATGTATCTGGCAGTTTCGATCGACACCGCGGTGCGCTCGGCCCGCCGCGCCGCGCCGCCGCCGCCACGCGCCCGACGCTGGGTTTTGCTGTCATTCATGGTTCAGTCTCCCGCCAACTGGGTGTGGGCCATGAAATAGGGTGCTGTCAGACATGTTGGGTGACAAGAAGCGTCCCATGACGTCAAAAGGCGACATGTCTGGCGCGGGGGCTTCGGTCTTGCGCGTCCGCGCGGTGGTTTTGACGTGTTTTCATCCGCGTTGCCGGCCTTCAATTAAGGTGGAGCGTGCAGAATCAAGCGTGGGACGTCCAGCGCCGTGCGCATGCATCGGACCTGGTTCAACGCGCCTTGCAGGCAGTCCGCGGGGCCTCTGGGGGGGTGAGCCGGGTATTTCATCCGGTCCGAGTGGGAAAATTGGTCTGTATGCGGTGACGGGCCGGCGCATGGACTTGCACGTTTGCACGCCCGCGCCTATTGCCTGTGCCATGACCAGCATGACCCATGACCGCCTATTGATCATCGACTTCGGCAGCCAGGTGACGCAACTGATTGCGCGTCGTCTGCGTGAGTTGAATGTCTATTGCGAAATCCATCCGTATCAAAGTGTCACGGCCGGATTTCTTGACGACTTCGCCCCCAAGGCGATCATCTTTTCGGGGGGGCCCGACAGCGTCACGCGCGACGGCTCACCACGCCCACCAGCGCGGGCGTTCGAAATGGGCGTTCCGATTTTGGGGATCTGCTATGGCCAGCAGGTGATGATGCAGATGCTGGGTGGCAAGGTCGAGAGCGGCCACGGCACCGCCGAATTCGGCCGCGCCGATGTGACACCGCAGGGCGACCCGCTGGATCTGCTGGACGGTTGGTTTCAAGACGGCAAGGAACGCGTCTGGATGAGCCACGGCGACCATGTCAGCCAGATCGCACCGGGCTTTGCGGTCTATGGCACCTCGCCCAACGCGCCCTTTGCCATCACCGCCGATGCCAGCCGCAAATTCTATGCCGTGCAGTTCCACCCCGAGGTGCATCACACCCCGCGCGGCGCAAAACTGTACGAAAACTTCGTGCGCATTGCCGGCTTCACCGGCGATTGGACCATGGGTGCCTACCGCGAAGACGCCATCCGCCTTATCCGAGAGCAGGTCGGCGACAAGCAGGTGATCTGCGGGTTGTCGGGCGGCGTGGACAGCTCGGTTGCGGCTGTGCTGATCCATGAGGCGATCGGCGATCAGTTGACCTGTGTGTTCGTTGATCATGGACTTTTGCGCCTGAACGAGGCCGACGAAGTCGTGAAGATGTTCCGCGACACCTATAACATCCCCTTGATCCACGCCGATGAGAGCGATCTCTTTTTGGGCGAATTGGAGGGTGTCTCGGACCCCGAAACCAAACGCAAGATCATTGGCCGGCTGTTCATCGACGTGTTCCAGAAATATGCGAACGGGATTGAGGGGGCCGAGTTCCTGGCACAAGGAACGCTGTACCCGGACGTTATTGAATCGGTCTCGTTTTCAGGTGGCCCGTCGGTGACGATCAAGTCGCACCACAATGTCGGTGGATTGCCCGAGAAGATGGGCCTGAAACTGGTCGAACCCCTGCGCGAACTCTTCAAGGATGAAGTGCGCGCCTTGGGGCGTGAGCTGGGCCTGCCGGACGCCTTTATCGCGCGCCACCCGTTCCCCGGCCCCGGATTGGCGATCCGTTGCCCCGGCGAAATCACGCGCGAAAAGCTGGACATCCTGCGAAAGGCGGACGCCGTCTACATCGACCAGATCCGCAAGCACGGGCTGTACGACGAGATCTGGCAAGCCTTTGCTGCAATTCTTCCGATGCGCACCGTTGGTGTGATGGGCGATGGTCGCACTTATGATTACGCGCTGGCCCTGCGTGCGGTGACATCGGTTGATGGCATGACCGCAGACTATTACCCGTTCACGCATGACTTCCTGGGCGAAACCGCAACGCGCATCATCAACGAAGTTCAGGGGGTGAACCGCGTGTTTTATGACTGCACTTCCAAGCCGCCAGGCACAATCGAACTTGAATAGACACCACAGGACGAGCCGCCAGGATTGGCGGCCGTTCTTGATGTCTGGCATTGATTGTCAGGCGAGGGCAATCGATTTGTCTGGCAATTCAATTAGTATATCTTTTTCTAACTATTATGGGCGCTATCCCAGCCCCGCGATGCGGCTGAGAGCCTCGCGATGATTGCTTGACCATAAATTGTCAGGCATTTCATATTGAGATGAATGTCATTGCACCGATTTGATCCCCGAATAGCACGCCTTGAACGCGTGATAGGCATCCTCAAAGGCGGCAGAGACCGCCGGATCGGGGGCGATCACGGCGTCGGTTTCTGGCGGGCGCATCACCTCTGACACGGGTTCGCCCGTTGCCGCCGTCCGGGCCAACCGGGCCGCCCCCAACGCCGCGCCAAATTCCGCCCCCTTGGGCAGCGCCAAAGGCACGCTCAGTACAGTCGCGATCAATTTCAACCAATAGCGCGACGCCGCACCGCCGCCGATGGCGAAGACGTGGTCCAGCCGTGCGTCGGCCGATTTCAAAGCCTCAAGACTGTCACGCAATCCGAAAGCCACGCCTTCCAGCACCGCACGCGTCAGATCTTCGCGATGGGTTGCCGTCGACAATCCGGTGAAGCTGCCTCGAATCGCGGTGTCGTTGTGGGGTGTACGTTCGCCTGACAGATAGGGCAAAAACCGCACCGCCCCGGGGGCAATCAGGTCATCGCCCAAAACACCGGTCAATGCCGCCGCGTCCTGCCCCGTGATCCGTGCCAGCCAGTTCAAGCTGTCGGTTGCCGACAACATGACCCCCATCTGATACCAGCGCCCGGGCACAGCGTGGCAAAACGTGTGCACCGCCGTATCGGGCGCAGGGCGGTAGCCATCCCGCGCGGCCAGCAACACCCCCGATGTGCCCAAGGACACGAACCCCTGCCCTTCGTTCAAAACCCCCATGCCGCATGCCGCCGCCGCGTTGTCCCCGGCACCGCCGGCAATCACGACGCCGTCGGGCACCCCCCATCTGCGCGCCAATTCCGGGCGTAGCACGCCTGCCGATTGCGCCCCTTCGACCAGACGGGGCATCTGTGCACGGCTCAGCCCCGTCATCCCCAGCACCCGGTCTGACCAATCCCGCGCGCCGACATCCAACCAAGTTGTGCCGGCGCTGTCTGACATGTCGGCAACCGCGCTGCCCGTCAAATACTGGTTCAGGTAAGCTGCGGGCAATAACACCTTGTCGATTTTGGCAAAGATTTCTGGTTCATTGCGGCGCACCCACTGAACCTTGGGGGCCGTGAAGCCCGCGAAAACAATATTGCCCGAGCTTTCGCGGACGCCCGCGGTTTGGTCCAGCTCGTCAGCCTCGGCTTGTGCGCGCGCATCATTCCACAGCATGCAAGGCCGCAAGACCTTGCCCGATGCATCCAGCAACGTCGCCCCATGCATGTGCCCCGCAACACCGATCGCCTGCAGGTCCCGAAATTCGGCGCAGGCCCCGCGTAGGTCATTCACCACCCCGTTGAGCGCCGCGATCCAGTCGGCCGGGTCTTGTTCGGACCAACCGGGAAATGGATGAGAGACGGAATACTGACGTTCAGCCGAGGCCAGCGACCTGCCCTGCGCATCAACCAAAAGGCCCCGCAATCCAGAGGTTCCCAAATCCAATCCCAGAAATGACATGCCCTGCCCCTTTGACGGCCCGGTGTTTCAGGTGTGGCTCTGTTGGGGGGTGGTTGGCTTTGCGCCGAGCACACCCCCACCTCAACAGACCAACCCGCGTGATACGAAGTCTTGGCATACCGCAAAGTCGCGTCGAAAGGCATACATCCTTTCGCAAGCTGATCCACCCACGTTGCTCTGGCACGGTGCGGGTCGCCGCTGAACGGTGTCTGAAAACAGTCTGCTTAACCAAGCCCGTTATGCGTGGCATTGTGGAGATGTGCACACCCGGCGACCACTCTACATCAGACGGTATCGGCGCACAGGCCGACCAACCTGAGCATCGCAAGAGATTGAGACATCCGGCAAGCACCGCCGTTTTTCAGCCCCGCCCCTGACGGTATCGAATATCACCCAATCCCTGCCCGCTGAAAAATTCCGGGGGAAGTGCATGACAATTTTGGGGAAAGGCGATACATTCGCATTTTAGAGTTGGATTGCTGTGAGACATTTAATTCATGAATATATCTGACGCTGATCTGGACCTGAATCTGCTGATCCTTTTCGAAGCGGTCTATGCCGTCGGCAGTATCAGCCGCGCCGCCAAGATGCTGGGCATGAACCAGCCTACGGCCTCGAACGCGCTGACGCGGCTGCGGGTGCAACTGGATGACCCGCTGTTTGTGCGGGACGGCAAGGGCGTGCGCCCGACCGAGCGCGCGCACGCGATCATCGCGCCGGTACGACGGGCACTGGATGATATCCGCTCGATCCGGCTGGCCGACACCACCTTCGATCCGGACCAGTCCGAGCACCATTTCAGGCTGCACATGGTGGATGTGTTCGAGCCCGTGGTCTTGCCGATCCTGACCGCCCATTCCGCCCGCAATCCCAAGCTGACAGCCAAGCTGCTGCATCCACAAATTGTCACCAGCGAAGACGCCGTGACCGACGGCATTGCCGATCTGGCGATCGGGCTGACCCCGACGCGCGCGCCCGACATCGAATGGGAGGAGCTGTGCCCGCTGGATGTCGTTGTCGTCGCGCGGCGCGATCATCCAACGCTGCACGGATCGATCAGCGGGCCGGAATTGATGCAGCACGGGCATGTGACGCTGGATCTTGAGGTTTCGGCCGCCGCGCCCGGTGCGCGGTCAAGCTCCCGCAAACTGGCGCTGAAACAGAAGTCCCCGTTTCGGCATGTGGTCTATGTGAACCGGCCCAGTTCGATCGCCACCATGGTCGCCAAATCCGATCTGATCGGCCTGCTGCCGCGGTTCTACGTCGAGAACATACACGATCAGGCCGGGCTGCAGATCCTGGAACCGCCCCGGCCGCTGACCGATCAGAAATTCTACCTGATGTGGAACCGTCGGCGCGGCCACGATGCAAGCCTCGTCTGGCTGCGCGATCAGATCAAGGCCGCCGTTGGCTACTGGCCGAACAGTTGAGCCGGACGGCAGCTGTTGTGCCATTTGCAATGCGCCAGGCCCGCCGCAAATACGTCGCCGCCCAAAGCCACAACGCCGCGCCTTCAGCACCACGGCGAACTGACGCGATAAGGGTGCCGAATCCAGAGTGATTGCCCACTACGATTCGGAGTGGAACGGATCGGGCTTCGGGTCCAATGATCCAGGGCGCGAGCGCGAGACGACGAACAAGCCTGAGCAGGGCTTCGACGCGCGCTTTCCGATCGACATTGATACTCCGCTTAATGTGCTGGCGACACGGTCGTCTCCATTCTTGCGTTAGGTGATGTTACTTCTTTTCGTCTCCGCATCGGCGCCACGCAAAGGCACAACTTCGTGGAATTTTCCGCTCGCGGTGAATCCGGGAGCTACTTCGCTTGCTCGCACTATGACATCATCCAGGCCGTTATCACGAAACACCCGCTTCACCGGCTCGATGACTTCCTGAAAAACAGGCCCCGCCGCAGCGCCCTCGGTCAGTTGTATGCGCAGTTCGAAATCGAACTCCCCAGTCTGGACCAGTTGGATACGCTGGGCCTGATCGTGCTCAAGATCGAAGACCAGCGGCGACAGCGTCACCTCACCTACACGAACGAGCGTCGCTTGGCGTCCCTCCACCTGGAAACTGCGAAACGGCGACCCGCAGGGGCAGGAGTCATTGTCAAACCGAATGCAGTCGCCCAGGTCATAGCGGATGAAGGGTTGAACCTCATTGGCGAGCACGGTCAGCAGAGCGGTCGCCGACAGCGTGCCGTCGGGAACGGGCTGCATCGCCTCATTGACCGCCTCAAGGATGACCCAGTCTTCGTTCACATGCTTGCGCCCGTGGCTGCATTCGAACGACAGCGCCAGACACTCGGTGCACCCATAGGGGTCGGCAATACCGTATTGCAGCGAGGGGAAGGCTCGCCCAACCCGCGCGCGCAGATCGTCCGTGAGTGTCTCGCCTCCCGTGGTAAAGAGCGCAGGCGCGATCCGCAGCCGCCCGGCCTCCTTTTCCCTGACGAGGATGTCCAGCATGCTGGGGTAGGTCACGATCCAGGCGATTTTCTCGATCGCATTGAGTCTGTCTACGAGCTGACCAATCGGCTGCTCGGCCTCGATGAAGGTTACCCCAAACCCCTTCGCCAGCCGCGGACTCAACCGTTGCACCAGTTTGTTGAACCCGTTTCCGGCGAAGTGGCCATGCCCACCTGTGATTGTCACCCTGTCGCCGAGCTTGCGTACGTCTCGCACGAGCTTGCGATGGTATCGTTCAAAGCGCGCCAGCATGATGCCATAGGCGTATTCCACGAACGATTCAGATAAGACGATGACAGCAGGTTCGCCCGATGTCCCGGAAGTCTGAAAGACGGCAACATCGTCGATCGGCACCCCAACCTTCCCGATGTCCCGCAGATGTTCGCGGGCCCGCTCGAGGGAAAGAGAACGAATTGTCAGCCAGTCGTCGAACTCCGCCATGAGCTCGGGTTTGCGGGTCACCGGCAAGTCGCTCAGCTCAATCTCGCTTGATGGTGGCAGATCCGCGTAGATCTGGTGATATAATGGCGACTCGCGCCGCGCCTTTTCCACGAGACGCCGCAGATTGCGGAGCTGCTTGACCTCAATCCGCTTGCGTCCGCCCCAGCCTGTCCAGAGCCCGCCGACCAAATATCCCAATGCTTTAGGAAGGCTGAAGCGCATGTCCACTCCCGATGTTTGTTCTTAGTATCCGACGTCAGAATTTCGTGATTTGAACCTACACCAAGGAACTCCCCGTTCATTGATCTCTATCAAATCTGATAGCCGCGCTTGCTTATGGTCAGGCGGGACACGGCGAAGGCGGATAAAAGGGCACCCGCACCGAACTTCGGCTCCGTCCGTATATTGCGCCTTGACCTCAATTTGATCCACGTCCGCTCCCGTAGGGAAACGGGTCGCGAACCAACCCCAAAAATCCGCATGTTTACGCTGGCTTCCCGAGCAACGCGCCTACTGCGTGTTCTGGCTATGATGCCATCGAAGTCTTTCGGAACGCGCGTTTGGGTTTTGGCGGGGTTCGCAGGCAGGCCATTGAAAAGTAGTGCCAAAAGTGGACCGAACCGGAACGGACGAGGTTCGCCCAAACTGAGACTGAGGGCCATTCTGAGCCTAACTTCAGCCTGGAAGCGCGTCTATGAAGTTCGGTCGGTTCTCGCAAACCCCTTTGATAAAACAGAAAAATCCGTGCCCGTTAGGGCGGTTTCACTGGTTCGCAATGGGGATAATGGCGGAGAGACAGGGATTCGAACCCTGGGAACGCTTTCACGCTCAACGGTTTTCGAGACCGCCCCGTTCGACCACTCCGGCACCTCTCCGCGCTTGGGGTCTTGCGGGGGATTTAGCCAAAGTCTGGCAGGGGCGCAAGGGGGCGCGGGGGGGTTTTTCCGCTTTCGCAGTTTGCCCCAGCCCGCGCTGCCAAATTCAGCGCACCACACTCAGCATTGGGCGCTGAACCGGGAGCGGCACGGGCATTGCCGGACCCAGAATGGTGACGGAGATCAGGGGCATACCGTCCTGGGTTTCAACGACCGACACAAGTTCAGCAGCGACGGGGATGTCTTTATCGAGAAACTCGCCGATCACCTCGCGCGCCATGTCCTGAGACAGGGCGCCGATGCGCCACTCGCGCTTGCTTTTGGACCCAAAGATATGCTGCGTTTCGGCCTCGCCGTAGACGGCGACGGAAGCGTTGGTTTCAAATCCCCCGGGGATATGCGCCAACCGCAGACCATAGCGCAGACCCAGCTTTTCGGCCCGGCGCACGGCGGCGGTGAAGGCGGCGACCTCGTCTACATGAAAAAGCGTGCCGACGATAGGCTCGGACCGGGCGATGGGGTCCCAGTGGCCGGGCGGGCGATGACGTGCCAAACCATAGCGGATCGGCGACGGGGCGACGCTGAGGGTGCTCATATCCTGCCTCGGATGTTGTTTTTGGTATGGTTACATCTTGAGCGTGTGTGGGGGTAAAGTCAACTGGGGGGGGGGGGAGGCATTTTGAGATCGCTATCTGAACTTCGACAACCCCATGTTTCGAATGATATCACTTGATTTGTTCTTTCCACCACGCTGCGAATCACTGGGGGTAGAAGGGAGAATTTCATTCGGCAAGCCAAAAAGACTAGTAGGAGGCGTATACTTTACATGTTTTCCCTCGGTTGACTTAGCATATCCAAAACCAGACAGAATATTTCCCAAATTTTTCGACATTTGATTTCCATCCTTCCCGGCTGACTTAATTTGTCCAACTAGCGATATCGCCCTCCCAGAATAAGAGGTATTCTCAACAATTCGAGATACAAGTTCTATCGTTCTATGATCCAGATCTGCCCCCCTATTTAATGACAGCGAGTCAAGCATAAAATACCGCAAACGGTCTGAGAACTCTCCATCGTATAATTGCGACCCCAGTTTTTCAGCCAACCCTAACGAAATTATGTCGGGAGACTCGCCAGCAAAATCATTGCCAATTGCATTTGCGAGTTCAAGAAGCTGTTGGAGATTCTTTATTTTTTCGTCTTTGGCAGAGATTTCCCTATCAAATTCATCAATATAATCAGATAATTCTTCTGACAAATTTTCAGAAACTTGTTTGCGCAATCTTCGTCCTTGGAGTTCTTGAAGAGTTTGCCACTCCAATCCAGATCGCGCAGATTGTTTGGAATTCAGATCAACAACCGCGCTGATCACTTCGGCTATCTTTGTGTGTTGCTTACCCGTACCACTCTTAGCATAGAGCCTAATAACTTCGCCACGCCCGCGAATGAATATCCCAACCGCTCCACCATAAGGATTTCGTCTAAAAGAATTTTCCATAAGCCGGAACGAAAACTTCCTGCTCGGCTCAACAACTACGTGAGCAAGACCTGCGAGCTTCCGTGCAAGGACATCAGCATCGAGAGAAAGAGTATTGTCGTTTCCTCTTGAAACGTACACACATGGCAGCAAGCATTCTTGCTCTCCTTTTACAACCTCGCTTGCAAGACCGAGATTTGTGTCATTCAGATGAAACGGGGTATTGCTGACCGCGAAATCTCCGTCATTGCTGCCCCAGCCGTCTTCAATCGCTTGTGTGATAAAAAAAGGTTTCTTGGGAGTCATTACAGTGGCAGAAGAATCATTTAGTAGGCACTGGCCGCGAACACGCAAGAACGAGCCAGCGTCACAATGTGAAACGACACATTCCGTTCGCCAAACTCTGCCAATTAAATCGGGAAGTTCATGCCGGACCCCAAGTGCACGAATTGCAGAATCCTCATATGATTTAAATTGGAGAGTTTCGCCGCTCCCCGCTTCCAGAAAAAAATCATCATCATACTGTTCTTTACCTTCAAAATTCTGTAGTACTGTGCTTTTACTGATTCCGCGTATCCACGCTATCGCACTTGCGGCGAATTCAGAGTTCGTAATCTCCCTGGTTACCGGAAATTCCGTTGCAAAAATGCTCACCCAATCACCCCCATAAACTCCCGCCACTCCCCGGCGCTCATGCCGGAGGTCTCGCGGGTCACGTCTTCACCCTTAAGCATACGCCGCACCACGTCAATCGCCCTGGACGAGAGCGTCGCGCCGCCCATGCGGTAGTCCTCAAAGGCCGCATAGGCCAGCGGGACCCAATCGGCGGTCATGGCGGCGATCGCCTCGGCATAGACGCGGATTTCATATTGGGCGTGGCTGTCAGCGCGCAGGCGCAGGAAGTGAAAGAGGTTGTGCAGATCGGTCTTCCAATACCACTGGGTATAGATGTTCATCGGCAGGTTCATGCGCGCCAGTTCGCGGGCCAGACCTTGCTGGCCGTCCTGTGACAGCATCTCGCTATAATGGTCATAGCTTTGCGCGGCGTCGGATTTCAGCAGGGCCAGCACGCGGGCCGCTTCCTCGCCTTGCAACACCGCACCCCGGCCCTGATTGTTGACGGTGGATTGCGCGGCCAGGTGTTCGGGTTCTGGGATATAGAATTCACGGTCCAGGATGGAATAGCGGGCTGAGTATTCATTCACGTTGGCGGTGCGGTGGCGGATCCACTGGCGGGCCACAAAGACCGGCAGTTTGACGTGCAGCTTGACTTCGCACATCTCAAACGGCGTCGAATGCCAGTGGCGCATGAGGTAGCGGATCAACCCCTCATCATTCTGGACATGCTTGGTCCCGGCCCCGTAGCTGACACGCGCCGCCTGCACGATGGCGCTGTCATCGCCCATGTAATCGATGGCCCGCACAAAACCATGGTCCAGCACGGGATGCGCCAGATAGAGGTGTTTCTCCATCCCCTCGGACACCGCCCGCAGGGTTTGGCGCGGGGTGGCGCGTTGTTGGTCAATTTCGGCCTGTTGGTCGGGGGTCAGGGACATGGAATTTCCTCGGTTGTCGTTCGCCTGTGGCGCGTTATCTTTGACTTACAACAGCCCTTGCGGCCTGAACAGAGAGAGAGACACATCTTGAAATACCTGCACACGATGGTTCGCGTTAAGGATTTGGAAGCTTCGATGGCGTTTTATCGCCTGTTGGGGCTGGAAGAAACGCGCCGCTTTGACAGCGAAGGGGGGCGGTTTTCGCTGATCTTCCTGGCCCCGCCGGGCCAACCGGACTGCCCGGTGGAACTGACATGGAACTGGGATGGCGATGACGGCTTGCCGTCGGACGGTCGCCATTTCGGGCATCTGGCCTATGAGGTCGAAGACATCTTCGCCACCTGTCAGCACCTGATGGACAACGGCGTGGTGATCAACCGTCCGCCGCGCGACGGGCGTATGGCGTTTGTGCGCTCGCCTGACAACATCTCGATTGAGCTGTTGCAGGCCGGTGGCGCGCTGGAGCCGAAAGAGCCTTGGGTCTCCATGCCGAACACAGGGCATTGGTAGGGCACTTGCTTGTATGGCGCGCGCCGCTGTTGGCGGGCGTGCTGGCGGTGGGCGCAGTGCTGCCCGCCGCTGCCTATTGCCGGCTGGGTCTGGCGCTGGGGTTTGATGTGTCGGCCTCGGTCGATCATCGTGAATACCGGCTGATGATGCAGGGCACGGCGGCCGCGTTGATGGACCCTCAGGTGCAGGCCGCGGTGTTCTCCGGGCCGCCCGTGGCCTTGACGGCTTTTGTTTGGGCGGGTGCTCGTGAGCAGGCGATTGCCGCCTACTGGCGGCAGATCGACACGCCACAGGACCTGGCGGAATTTGCGGACCGGCTGGCCAGTTTTCCGCGCCCGGATGGTGATCCATTACGCACTTGGGGCGGGCGCACCGGCGTCGGTGGGGCCATGGCCGCCGCCGGGCAATTGCTGGATCAGACCCCCGATTGTGACGCGCTGACGCTGGATCTGGCTGGCGACGGGCCGTCGAATGATGGGCCGGACGCGGTGCCCCTGCCCGGCGTGACGGTCAATGCGCTGGCAGTCGGCGGGGATTTGCCATTGGACCATGACGGCGCGGTAGACGGGTTGAGCTTGTGGTACGCAGAACGGGTCATTCAGGGGCCCGGCGCCTTTGTGTTGATTGCGGACGGGTTTGAGGATTTCGCCCGCGCGATGCAACAAAAGTTGCTGCGAGAGTTGAGGCCGATACTTCTCGGGGACTTGGGGCGTTAGCGTGCCCTGCCCCAGTGCGCGCTCAACCCGATTGACGCCCCCGCAAACAGGATCATCGCCATCCCCAACAGGGTCCAGCCATCCGGGATATGCCCGAAAACACCCCACCCCAGCACCGCCGCCCAAACGACATGCAGGTAGGTGACCGGCGCAACCATCGACGCGGGCGCCATGGTATAAGCCACCGAAAACAGATAGTGACCAGCGGTCGTCAGCACCCCCAAAAACACCATCATCGCAAAATCGAACCCGCCAATTTGCACCAGCAGCGGGGCAGAGGGTATGGCCGCAAAGCTGAAGATCATCGCGCCGGACAACGTAACATAGAACAGCATCGCCATGCTGGTTTCTGTTCGGCTCAGGGCGCGGGTGGACAGGTGAAACACCGCCATCAGACAGGCCATCACCAAAGCATATGACATTCCATGCGGGTCCAGCGCCGCGCCCGGCCGGACGATCAATATCACGCCGGCAAAGGCCAACCCCGCCAGGATCCAGCCAAGCCCAGAGACATGCTCTTTCAACAACGGGGCCGATAACGCCATGACAAGGATCGGCGCGAGGAACATGATGGCGACGGTTTCCCCCACGGGCATGACCCGAAGAGCCAGCCCCATCATCAGAGCCACACCGCAAAGCGCAACGCCGCGCAAAAACAGCAAAACAGGCCGCTGCGCGGTCCACATTCCGCTGCGCACACGCGGCCCGAACACAAGCAGTATCGCCATCAGGCTGACGTCATACCGCACCGCTGACACCAGGGGGACGGGATATTGCATGGTCAGGTATTTGGTCACCGCGTCGGACGTGGCAAACAGAAACACCGCCAAGACCGCCAGCGACAGCGCAATCAGCGGGCGATCAATTCGGAGGGGACGCGGCAAGGACATTACGCTACCAACGCCCCGCCGATGCAGCGTGTCAATCCGAGTGCGCCAACGTTGCATCGAAGCCGATGCCGTCCAGGGCTGCAATCACTGAGGCCTGATCGACAGGCGCGTCCAGCGTGATCTGCCGCGCTGTCATGTCGAAGCTGGGCTTCAGGTTAAGCGGAGCCAGCGCCGCTTCGATGCTGGCCTTGCAGTGGCCGCAGCTCATGTCCGGGACTGAAAAAACACTGGTATTGGCCATTGGTGCCTCCTGTCGGCTTACGGGTCACTGAATACGGCGGCGCGACTCCCTGTCAAGCCTTCCAGCCACTGGAATGCCTGTGATCTTGTGCGGATTGTCACGCGCCAGCAAAGAGGCTATTGCCCCCCCCAAACCCGATGAAGCCCTGACCAACAACGGAGCGCCGTGATGATCCCCACCACGCATATCAACCCGGATGACATGGCCCGCCTGACCGCCCGGATGTTGCTGGACATCGGCGCGGTGCATTTCAACGCGCAAGAGCCTTTCACCCACGCATCGGGCAACAAGGCCCCCACCTATATCGACTGCCGCAAGCTGATCAGCTACCCGCGCATTCGCAGCACCTTGATGGATTTCCTCACGGCCAAGGTGATGGGCGCGGCGGGGTTTGAGGCTTTCGACAACATTGCCGGTGGCGAAACTGCGGGCATCCCCTTTGCCGCACTGGTCGCCGAACGCATGGCCCTGCCGATGACCTACGTGCGCAAGAAACCCAAAGGGTATGGCCGCAACGCCCGGATTGAAGGTGCGATGTCCGAAGGCCAGCGCGTGTTGCTTGTCGAAGATCTGACCACCGACGGCGGTTCGAAGTTGAGCTTTGTTGACGCGATCCGCGAAACCGGCGCCAGTTGCGCGCATACGGCGGTGGTGTTTTACTATGATATCTTTCCCGAAACCGAACCCCGGCTGGCCGAGCATGGTGTGAGCTTGCACTATCTGTGCACCTGGTGGGACGTTCTGGCCGAAGCCCGGCGCGGCGGCGATTTCGACGACGGGACGCTCGACACAGTCGAGGCGTTCCTCAACGCGCCACGCGACTGGACCCCGGCAACCGCATGAGCGCCTGACGGTTTCTTTCTTTCACGGTCAAGGCGTTGGCCTTTATCCACAGATTTACCCCCGTATTTCTGCCGCCGTTCGATTGCCTGAAAACGGGTTTTTTGGCATAAGCGCGCGGTGAGGGAGCTACCATGACCGAAGTCACCGTTATTCGTCCCAATCTGCCAGAAACGGGCGCCGAGCCCGAGGCGTTGCCTCATAATATCGAGGCTGAACAACAGCTTTTGGGTGCCATTCTAACGAACAACGATGTCTATGACCGGGTCAGCTCTCTGGTTCGGGCCGAACATTTCTTTGAGCCCGTGCACCGGCGCATCTTTGACATCGCAGCGGCGCGCATCCTCAAGAACGCCCTGGCGTCACCCGTCACGCTCAAAGCCTTTATGGCGGATGACGACGGGCTCAAGGAATTGGGCGGCGCGGGCTATCTGGCCAATATCGCCGGGGCTGCCATCGCATCCTATGCCGCGCGCGACTATGCGCAGATGATCTATGACTTGGCGGTGCGCCGTGATCTGATCCAACTGGGCCGCGACATCTCGGCCAAGGCTGCCACGGTGGACGTGGCCAGCGAACCGCGCGAACAGATCATTGAAGCCGAGCAACATCTGTACAAGCTGGGCGAACAAGGCGTGGCCGAACGCGGTTTTCAATCCTTCCTGCGCGCGGTCACCGAGGCTGTGAATGTCGCCAACGCCGCGTATCAACGCGATGGCGGGCTGGCGGGTATCTCCACCGGGTTGGTTGATCTGGACAAGAAGCTGGGCGGGTTGCACCCGTCGGACCTGGTCATCCTGGCCGGGCGTCCGTCGATGGGGAAAACCTCATTGGCGACAAACATCGCGTTCAACATTGCCAAGGCCTACAAACACGGGATGCGCCCGGATGGTCTGGAAGGCACCGTGAATGGCGGCGTCGTGGGCTTTTTCAGCTTGGAAATGTCAGCCGAACAGTTGGCCGCGCGGATCTTGTCCGAAGCCTCGGAAGTGCCCTCGGAGCAAATCCGTCGTGGCGATATGACAGAGCAAGAGTTTCGCCGTTTTGTCGAGGCCGCCAAGTCGCTGGAAGCCTGCCCGCTGTTTATCGATGACACGCCTGCCCTGCCGATCAGTCAGGTCGCGGCGCGTGCACGGCGGTTGAAGCGCACGCATGGGCTGGATGTGCTGATGGTCGACTACCTGCAACTGTTGCGTGGTTCGACCAAAGAAAACCGTGTGCAAGAGGTCTCTGAGATCACCCAAGGCCTGAAGGCCATTGCCAAGGAACTCAACATCCCGGTGATCGCCCTTTCACAGCTTAGCCGTCAGGTCGAAAGCCGCGACGACAAACGCCCGCAACTTTCGGACCTGCGCGAATCCGGCTCCATCGAGCAAGACGCCGATGTGGTGATGTTCGTGTTCCGCGAAGAATACTATGTTGAGCGTGAAAAGCCCTCGGACGACCGACTGGACGAAATGGCCAAATGGCAGGAACGAATGGAAAAGCTGCATGGCAAGGCCGAAGTGGTCATCGGCAAGCAGCGGCATGGTCCCATCGGCACCGTAGAACTGTCGTTCGAAGGCCGGTTCACCCGCTTCGGCAACCTCGTGCAACACTACCAGCAGGGCAGCAATACGGGCTTCTGAGGGTATTCCCGACTTTCGCTTGGCCGGTTTTGATGGCACGGTCGCGTCACGGCTTTTGCCGTTCAACGCATGGTGAAGATGAGGGATAATATGGGATTGGGTGACATGCTGGGCCAGGCCGTCAATGCTTTTGGCGGAACCGATGCGATTGTGTCGAAGATCAGCGAAAGCGGGATCGACCTGTCATCGCTGACGTCAATGGACGCCGACGGTGTGAAGGCATTGCTTGACGAAAAGGGCATCGATTTGTCGATGCTGGAAGGTCTGGGGCTTTCTGTCGATGACGTGATCGCCAAAGTGCGCGAGCATCTGGGCTAACGTCCGACAACAGGGGCGCGAAGCACCGCGCCCCTTTTCCCCGGCAACAATCAGACTGCGCCGTCAGGATCCCATTGGCGTCCAGGGCCACGGCTTCTGATCGCTCGCCGCCGATTGGTATCGCGCAGCCTTGGCAATCCACGCCCCGACCATGCTGCCGAAATCGCCCAGCTCTTCGTTCGGCTGCCCCTTGTTGGCCAGCATGATAACCACCTGAAGCACCGCAACGGCGAACAGGACCGACTGGGCAACCGAGATCAGTACCGTCATCACGACGATCCAAAAGATCCGTGGGATGAAGTCGCGCGGCGCGAGTTCGACGCTTTCGTCATCATCGTCCAGGTGCGGATGCTGCTGTCGGGCCATGGGCGCCCCCCGAGTTATCGTTGGTTCTATCGCCTGCCAGAATGCGGCACCCGGGGCCCTTCGGCAAGAGGGCCGGACGCGCCTTAGCCCCCCAAGCGGTAGTTTGGGCTTTCCCGGGTGATCTGCACATCGTGGACGTGGCTTTCCTTCAGCCCCGCGCCGGTGATGCGCACGAAATTGCAGGTCTTGCGCATATCTTCAACCGTGGCATTGCCGGTGTAGCCCATGGCCGCGCGCAGCCCGCCGACCATTTGATGAACAACGCCGCTCACCGGCCCTTTATAGGGCACCTGACCTTCGATCCCCTCAGGCACCAACTTGTCAGAGGCCGCGTCCTTTTGGAAATACCGGTCCGCCGAGCCGCGCGCCATCGCGCCCAAACTGCCCATGCCGCGATAGGATTTATAACTGCGGCCCTGGAACAAGATCACCTCGCCCGGGGCCTCCTCGGTGCCGGCAATCGCGCTGCCAACCATGGCGCAGCTGGCGCCAGCGGCAATCGCCTTGGCGAAATCGCCCGAGAATTTGATGCCCCCATCCGCGATGATCGGCACGTCGCCAGCCGCTTCGGCGGCCTCCATGATCGCAGTCAGTTGCGGCACGCCCACCCCCGCCACGATGCGTGTCGTGCAGATAGATCCGGGCCCAATACCCACCTTCACGGCATCGGCGCCGGCATCGATCAGCGCCCGCGTGGCCTCGGCTGTGGCGACATTGCCGGCCACAACTTGCGCGGACGGCGCGAAGGCCTTCACCCGCGCGACGGCCTCCGCGACAGAGGCCGAATGCCCATGCGCAGTGTCGATCATCAACAGGTCCACGCCAGCCTCGATCAGCGCGGCCGAACGCTCATACCCGGCGTCGCCCACCGTGGTCGCCGCAGCGACGCGCAAACTGCCGAATTCATCCTTGCAGGCCATTGGGTGCAGAACGGCTTTTTCGGTGTCCTTCAGCGTCAACAACCCGGTCAGACGGCCATTCGCGTCGGTGACCAGCAGCTTTTCGATCCGGCGCGCATGCATCAGGCTGCGCGCTTCTTCACGATCAGCGGGTTCGCGCAAAATTGCCAGGTTGTCGGCGGTCATCATCGCGCGGACCCGGGTGCGCGGATCTGAGACGAAGCGCAGGTCGCGGTTGGTGACGATGCCCAAAACGCGGCCCTCGTCATCGACAACCGGGAAGCCGGTAACCTTATAGCGTTCGGCCAACGCCTGCGCATCGGCCAGTGTCTGGTTCGGGGTCAGGGTGATCGGGTTGTAAACAATGCCCGATTCAAAGCGTTTGACGCGGCGCACTTCCTCGGCCTGATCCTCGACATTCAGGTTGCGGTGGATCACGCCCATGCCCCCCGCTTGCGCCATGGCGATGGCCATGCGCGCCTCGGTCACCGTGTCCATGGCCGAAGACAACAGGGGAATGTTCATACGAATTGACGCCGTCACGCGGGTCGACACGTCCGCCGTGGATGGCAAAACCGTCGAGGCCGCGGGGACCAGAAGAACGTCATCAAAGGTGAGGGCCTCGCGAATGCGCATGGGATGCTCCTGCTGTTGGGAGGTTCGTCGCTTGGCACGGCCCTATCGCATGGGTTGGGGGGAAAGGAAAGGGGCAACCCCTATGTTGATTGTCGCATGTGTAGGGTCATAGCCTGCAAGGCTGGAAGGATCCGCCCCATCCGGGGCAAGCCGCCCAACCAAGGAACCCACAATACGCGCGGCAAGCTTTGTTCAGTCGATAGGGCTGGCTGAAGACCTTGGAAATCGTTTTGTATCAAACGGCGGGTGGGCCGTTCATGGAGCCGAAATTAAACGTAAATTGGGGACGACGATGTCCAAAACCGCTTTTCAAATGACCATTGCCGCCGTGGCGCTGCTTGTTACTGCCAGTCTCGCACATGCGTCTGGAGAAGCGGCGGCTCTTGGCGACGTGCCCGATGAAGTCATAGCCCAACAGCGCGCCGAATTGGCGCCCGCACGATGCGTGCCGGCTACGGCCCAACGCTCGGGTCTTGTTTGAGCGAGGCGATTGCCAACCCGCAGCTTCGGGTCGAGTCGCAGGTATTCGTGCTGACAAACGATCAAACCGCGCGGGATTTCAATCAATTGGCTCAGGTCGGTATTGTCGATGGTCTGAATCAGCCGCTGCATTTGCCAGACACGACAGGCGACCCGATAGAATATGCGGGCCCAACCACTGGTCCCGGCTACAACGAATCCGGTTCGCCGTTTCAGGTCAGTTGGAGCGTTCGCCCGCAGGTGCAGCGCGTCAATATTATGTCGGTCGCAAGCCGGCTTGAGGACAACATCTTTGACGAGGATCACGGGCATGGCGTGCGAAATCTGGTGGTGAATCCGGATCTGTTGTCACCGATTGAGTGATAGGGATTAACCCTTGATTTGCCACCCGCCAGTGTTCACGGCGGGTGGCAGAACAACCGAGCAGTTCGTAAACCACCGACGTCAGGCTGAGGGGCAAAAGCCTGCGTACGGCCTCAGCTTCCGCGCGTTCGCTTCAGACGGCTTGCCCCCCGTGACTTGCCAATTGTGGCGTCAGCCAAGTTGCCGCTTGAGCCATTTCGCGGCCCCGGTCACGGCCTGCCCCCCTTGCGGGATTGCGCGGCGGGCAGAGAGGAAGGCGTGGATCTGACCGGGGAACTGCGCGACCTCAACCTGAACGCCCGCAGCGTCCAACGCCTTGGCGTGATCGTGCCCGTCATCCCACAGCGGATCCTGCCCGGCGACGATGATATGCGCAGGCGGTTGGGCCGACAGATGCGGCGACAAGATCGGCGAGACGCGCGGGTCGGTGCGGTCACTGTCGGGCGTCAGGTATTGATCCATATACCATTCGATCCGGTCGCGCGGCAGGACAAAGGCGTCTTTCAGCGCCTCCATAGAGCGGGTGGTCATCGCCGCATCGACCGCCGGATAAATCAGCAGTTGGGCGCGGGGCATCGGCAGACCGGCTGCAGCCAGATCATGCATCAAGACAGCCGTCAGATTGCCACCGGCACTGTCGCCGCCAACAGCCAACCGGCCAGGATCAACCCCGGCCGCGCCGGCGGACAGGGCACGATAGGCGGCCAGCACGTCATCGGGCGCGGCGGGGAACGGGTTTTCAGGGGCCAGACGGTAGTCCAGCGCAATGACACGGATATCCGCTTCCAAGGCGATTTGACCGCAGAGCCCATCATGGGTGTCCAGATCCCCCTGCACCCAGCCGCCGCCATGCAAATACAGCAACGTGGCGCGCTTGGGGTCTTGTGGGCGGGTGTCATACAGGCGCGCAGGCAAATCGCCCGCCGCGCCCGGCAACGTCAGCGCTTGCCGGGTCACACCGGGCGGGTTGGGGCGGTCGAATTTCGACGCCAGAATGTGCAGCGACTTGCGGCTTTCTTCCAACGTGGGGATCACGCCGGGCACACGCACCGCGTTGAAAAGATCGCCCAGCGCCTGCGCCTTTGGGTCCATCAGCCGCCCGTCAACCTGTTTGCGCCGCCCCGATAGCGCCAGCGCCACCACGGCTTCCGGCGCATGGGCCAGCGCCAGTTTCACCATCAGTGCGGCTTTGCCGGGCGCACCCGGTCCCTTGATGCGGCTCACCGTTTCTTTCCTTTTATTGTGGCTTTGACCATTTTGTCGAACGCCCGGTCCTTGCCGCGACGCTCAAACAACGTGGCGTTGTTGTGCGCGTCCTCGGCCACCAGTTTGCGCCAGCGTTCGACGCGCGCAGCATCGATCTGGCCGTCGGCAATGGCCTGCCGCACGGCACATCCCGGCTCTGTGTCATGCAGGCAATCGCGGAATTTGCAGCCCTCGGCGATCTCGGACAAATCGTCGAACACGATGTCCAGCCCCTCGGCGACATCGACAAGCTGCACCTCGCGCATCCCCGGGGTATCAAGCAGCCACGCGCCCCCCTCCAACCGATGCAAAGCACGGCTTGTGGTGGTGTGGCGGCCCTTGGCGTCATCTTCTCGCATGCCGCCGGTGGCCATGACCTCATGCCCGGCCAGTGCGTTGACCAGCGTTGATTTACCGACCCCGGACGAGCCCAGAAACACAACCGTCTGACCGGGTTTGCACCACGGCTGAAGCCGCGCCGTGCTGGCGGTGTCCAACGCGTTGACCACCTCTATGCAGAGCCGCTTGTCCAGCGTTGCCGCCTGATCGACATACGCAAAGGGATCATCGCACAGGTCGGATTTGGTCAGCACGATGACCGGCGTCACCTGCGCCTGATGCGCCAGCGCCAGATAGCGCTCCAGGCGGGCGATGTTGAAATCCTGATTGCACGAGGTGACGATGAACGCGGTATCCACGTTTGCGGCGATCAGTTGCAAGCTGCGGCCAACCCCGGCGGCACGGCGTTTGAACAGACTTTGACGGTCCAGCAATGCCGCCGCGCGGCCTGTTTCTGCGTCATATAGCACCCAGTCGCCGACGGTGGCGGCCCCTTCTGGGTCAACGTCGGTGGCCAGGACCGGCGGCATGGCGACCTCTACCCCCGCGCCGGGCCCTGCGCCAATGCCAATGATCTGGCGGCGATGCACCGCCATGATGCGGATCGGAACCTGCGCATTGAGATCATGGTCGGCAAGCTGGTTCTGAAAGAACGGCTTCCACCCCAGATCACCAAGAGAGGTCTGGGGCTGCGGGGCTGTGCCCGTGTCGGACTGCAGGTTGGTCATGATCGAACGGCAAAGCCCCGAAACTATGGTGCACGCAAGGTGCGCAGCCCCATCTTAGCGCAGCTTCCGGCCCAACGCCGCAACAATCACAGCATCGGCGCCGTATTCAGCGGACCGTTCAACGCAACGCGGGCCAGCCACCTGCTCAATCCTTCGGTGCCGTGAGCATCCTGGTTTCCATGACCAACGACGCCAGCCAACCGCCCCCCATCACCAACCGGTACAGCAACCGATGCCGGATCCGCGTGACCGGCCGTCGGATATCCAGCAAGATCGCAATACGCGGATGATCACTGGGGTTCAGAACTTCATGCGGGAAGGTATCGTCCCATAGCAATCCCTGCCCTTCACGGTAGGGAATGCGCTGGCCGTCGACCTCCAACCACGGGCCGGACGCGGTGCCGCCATCGGGTGCAAACACGCACAGATGATAGCGCAAAATGCCGCGAAACGGGCCACGGTGGCGGGGGATATGTTTGCCCGGATCAAGATACGAGATCATCGCCGAGGTCACGTCAGGGTGTTGTGCCAAAAAGGCCGCCAAGACCGGTGTTTGCTCTGCGTTGGCGCGGATCAGATGGCCGTAGGATTTGACTACGAACATGCGCCAGTTCTTGCCATCGCTGGCAGAGATGCGTGTTTGCGTTGTGGTAATTTCGTGAAACCGCGGGATGGTTTGGTTCGCACTCAGCAGCCGCAGCGCTTCGTCGCGCAACGCAGGTGTTTGCGCCGCCAAGGCGTCATGCGCCGGAAAATAGCGGCCCAGTTCCAGAATTGGCGGCGTGTCGATATCGGCATAGATCCGTCGATACCGTGCCAGAATGCGCTGCCTGAGCCTGCTCATCGCCACTTTGCCCTTGTTGCCGCGGTCCGTTTACACGCGACACGATGACAGGGCTTTGTGGCGGATCGAGGGCGAACCCAGCCGGGGCGCCCGGACAACGGGTCAGTTGTCGACAAAGTCCTCACACTGCGGCTCACAGGTGCCGGCGGCAGCCCGGCAGAGTTGGACAACCTGGTCACAGGATTCGTAGTCGGAACAGCCAGAACCCGAAAATACGCCGTCATAAATAGCTTGTAGGGCGCCGCCAGCGCAGAAGCGGTAGTCTTCGCAAGTGCTGGCGCACGCCTCGGATTCAGCAGCGGCGGCGACCGAAGGCAGCAAAAGCAAGGCGATCACGACGGGAAGCAATCTGCGAGTCATAGAATGTCCTTTCCAATGGCGCCCGGCGCGGGATCCCATGCTGTCAGGCTATCACCAATTTGAAAAAAGGGCGACCCGCGGGCCGCCCCTTATATTCAGGTGTTCAGATGACAGCTGGCTTAGCCGATGATCCCATTCAACGTGGCCGATGGGCGCATGATTTCGGCTACCAGCTCGGGTGCGGCGTGATAGTAGCCGCCCATGTTTGCCGGGGCCCCTTCGGCCGATTTCAACTCTGCCAAAATCGCCGCCTCATTCTCCGCCAAGGCCGCTGCGATGGGCGCGAAATGTGCCGCCAGGTCTGCATCACCGGTTTGTGCCGCCAGGGCATCGGCCCAGTACCGTGCGAACCAATAGTGCGAGGAACGGGTGTCATTCTGACCAACGCGCCCCTGCGGGCTTTTGTTGTTGTCCAGAACTTTTTGCGTGGCGGCCTCGACCGCCGCGCCCAGCACGGCGGCTTTGGCGTTGCCCTTGGCATCTGCCAGGAAGTTGAAGGATTCCCCCAGCGCGCAGAATTCGCCCAGGCTGTCCCAGCGCAGGTGGTTTTCCTCAATAAGCTGCTGGACGTGCTTTGGGGCAGACCCACCAGCACCCGTTTCAAACATCCCGCCGCCGTTCATCAGCTTGACGATCGACAGCATCTTGGCGGACGTGCCCAGTTCCAGGATCGGGAACAGGTCTGTCAGGTAGTCGCGCAGCACGTTGCCGGTAATGGTCACGCAGTCCTTGCCGGCCCGCATGGTTTCAAAGGAAAACCGGGTCGCCGCGCGCGGATCCATGATCGGAATATCGATCCCGGCCTCTTTCAGCGCGGGTTCCACGTATTTGATCAACTCGGCATCATGCGCACGGTTCTTGTCCAGCCAGAACGCGCCGGCACCGGTGGCCTTGAAGCGCGCGATGCCCAGTTGGATCCAGTCCAGAACCGGGGCCTTTTTCGCCGTCGAGGACCGCCAGATGTCACCCTTTTCAACCGCGTGTTCATGCAGCACCTCGCCCGAGGCCAGCACGATGCGAATGGTGCCATCGGCGGGGGCTTCGAATGTGGTGGGGTGGCTGCCGTATTCTTCGGCCTTCTGGGCCATCAGGCCAACGTTCGACACGGCGCCGGCGGTGGTCACGTCCAGCGTGCCGG
>Ga0316204_10002027_pt1 | contig 49058 bp, 36 predicted proteins | sample 6monrhotite_MG_2_FD_205661 | JGI IMG/M metagenome (GOLD analysis project Ga0316204, IMG submission 205661) | Microbial mat bacterial communities from mineral coupon in-situ incubated in ocean water Damariscotta River, Maine, United States -... | ecosystem: Environmental > Aquatic > Marine >... | reverse complement strand
CCCGCCGCATTCCGGGGCGCCCGTTCCAGCCTCCGCCTCAGCTCTCCGCGATCAGGCGTATTCACGCCGCGAACGGTGGCGCGCTCCGCTGCGGCCGTCTACGCGGGGCACGGCGAGCACGTACGCTACAGCTCAAGAAGTGCTCGAGCTTGGTCTCTCTGAGTGGGCTCGGCAGGAGTCCGAGTCTGCGTTCGCTCTGCGCATCCAACTGCGAGTCGCTCACCAGTCTCGATGGTCTTGAGGCAGCCACCGGGCTCGAAGAAGTGAGGGTCGAGGGCTGCGGATTGCTCGACACCTCCGGTCTGAGCCAGGCACACTCGCTGACCAAGCTATGGCTGGGATCGAATCCAGGTCTCGAGGACCTGCAGGGGCTCGAGGGCTGCACCAAGCTCGAGTCTCTCTCGGTGTCGGGGTGTGCCGGACTCACGCAGCTCGTGGAGCTCTCGGGGATGACGTCACTGACTCATCTCTATCTCCAGAACTGCACGGGATTGGAGTCTCTGGCCGGTATCAAAGGCTTGCCAGCGCTCGAGTTTGTGACGCTGCAGAGCTGTAAGAACATCTCCGATCTGGGCATTCTGAGCACACTGCCCAGCTTGGCCCATCTCGATCTCAGTGAGTGCGGGAGCTCCGCCCTCTTGGCGCTCGCTGCGGTGGCCGATGAGCTACCGAGTCTCCGTATTCTCGACATGCGCTGGACGTACGAGCTGGCGGACCTAGCGTGCCTCGCACCGCTCACTCAGTTGGAGAGTCTGAATGCCAGCTACTGTTCCGAGCTCGTGAACTTGAGCGGGCTCAGGAACCTAACGGGGCTCACAGAACTCGCTCTGTCTGGCTGCGAAGGGGTGGAGGACACGGCTGCGATTGCATCGCTCACCGGTCTCGCGCACCTCGACCTGGAGAGTTGCAAGAGACTGACGCATCTAGACGGCCTGTCCTCCCTCCGGAACTTGGAGAGCCTCAATCTGAGTTGGTGCGAATCGCTGGAATCGATCGCGGCCATTGAGGAGCTGCCCAAGCTGAGGACGCTCAACATTCGCTACTGCGGCGCGCTCACAAAGGCCATGAGCTTGGCGACGCTTCCGATACTCGAGGAACTCTCGATGTCGGGGACAGCCGCTCTGGACATCCAGCCTGAGTCTGGCGCCTTCTACGAGCGCGCGAAGGTCAAAGAATATCAGCAGGCAATCCTGCAGGCCTGCGGCCCCGGGTAGTTCGGGGCCGAACGAGCGCCGGCCAGGACTCGCGAGAGCCCTCTACTTGACCTGCTCGTCCCGACGATCCGGGTCGTGGTGTAGCCGGATCTCGTTCGCGGCGGCTAGCATCTGTTCTCGCTGAGGCTACGGATGCGTTCCCGCGAGCGTTTCACCAAAGCGGTCATTCTTGCCGATGTGACTACCTGATGAAAGCCTGCGGAGCACGTCGAACTGCTCGGAGAACTGGAACACGTACACCGCGGCTCGCGTGCTCCGCGTGTGATCGACGATGTCGCGAGCGTAGGAAGCGGACACGGCCAGCTCATCCCGGCCGTCCCGGTTCCAATCCCCGATAGGGGCGACCGCACGACCGAAAGCCGACGGGTCGCCTTCGGGGACGGACAGGACGTGGGACGGCCGAGATGCCACGCCCTCTGGCGAGCCTTGATACAGCCACAGGGCGCCGTCGCCGTGGTCGTCGAACTGCGCGACGAGCAGGACGTCGTCGTGCCCGTCGCCGTTGACGTCGCCTGCGGGCCACAGAAGGCAACTCCTGATGGGCTCGCCGTTTGGGAGACGCTCCTGACACGCCGTGATCGAGCCGTCTGGGTTGACGTACTCGAGCGGATCCACGGAGGGGGACCCATCCGGCTCCCCGGGCGACCCGTACCGGATCTCGGCACGGTGGCTCCCGATGCCGGAGCCGTTGTAGAGCACGCCGAGGTCCGCATAGCCGTCGCCGTTGACGTCCCCAACCGCACGGGCATGTCCGATCCAGCCTTCGACGATGGCTACTGGCTCGGCGATGGGGCCGTCCGGGCTTCCCACATGGACACGCGCGGAATGCATCGCAAAGCCTTGGGTGCCGCGGACGAGCACGTCGGCGAATCCGTCACCGTTGAAGTCGCCGGCCCCTGAGGCGGCAACGAAGTCGCCCGGGGGTCCGAGGGGGGCATCGGCGATCGACGGCCCTTGCGGACCACCGACGAGGAGGGTTGCACGCGCTGGTGTCCCCGAGCTTCCTTGTTGGCGGAGGTGACCGGCGATGAGGTCCGCATAGCCGTCGCCGTTGACGTCGCCCAGCGGCGCGAGTGAGGAAACGTTGCCGCCGGCGAGCTCGACGCGGTGACCGTCTTCCCGCAAACCCGCAGGGCTCCCACGGAACCAGGTGATGGCACCGTCGGAGCTGAGCGCGAGGTCGGGGAATCCATCTCCATCGACATCGCCCGCATTGACGAGCATCGGTCGGAGGCCAGCATCAATGATGGCGTGTTTCTGCTGGCGAAGCAGAGACCCGTCGGTGTACTCGTAGCGTGACCACGACGCCCGGCGTGTGGACGTGGTGTCGAACGGGTTGTGGATGACGAGCTCTGGGTTCCCGTCTCGATCGAAGTCGGGCTGGGTGGCGAATCCGCTGATCGTCGTCGGCCGTTCGGGGCGGGCCTCGATCATCCAGGTTTCTGAGGGGTCGACGCCGTGAACCATCGTGTCGTCGGTGTCACGCTGCCCGAAGCCGCGCACAAAATAGGTGCCGGCGGGTAGCGCCTCGTCGACGGCGGCCCAGTCCGCACCCCGCAATGTCTGAATCACGGTCGAGCAGTCCGGAGTGTCGCAGAGCTCCAAGGTGGCGCCCGTGGAGTCCTCGCCCGGCAACCAATGGAACATCGGCGTACCGGATACCAGCGCTCCGGACAATGGAGAGACGAGCCGCGGCGGACCCGGCTCCGTCACGCACACGAGCGTGTGGCAGACGGAGCCCACGCTGCAGCCGCCCGGGCACTCGCCGTCGCGATCTCGATCGATCGCATCCGCCTTTCCGAGCGACGGGTTCGTCTCGTCCTGGGCGTCGGGCGCCGTCGGTGCAGGTCCACATCCGAAGAGGAGACTCGCGAGCAGCGGCGGGATGAGACGATTCGTTTCGTACTCCATCCGTGGACCATTCAACGCGCGGGAAGCTGGTGCACGCGTTGCAAACGGCTGGGTGCACCTGTCCCTATTCGCCATCTGTGGTTGCCCCCCGCCTTGGCGGTCACCAGTCTGGAAATCGTGTGCTGACAGAGGTGTCAGTGAAGAAGGGGGCGACCGCTTGAGGCATCGAAGAGCGTCGTGCGGCCGGGCCTATCTGTCCTTCAAGGATGTGAGTACCTGGCCCTAACGGTCAGGGTTCAGGCCCCGCTCACGACAGGGAACCGGCGGAAGCGGACGAGCCTGGGCTCGCCTGCGCCCTGAGGAAGTCGGGAATGGGCTCGGTGGCGACGTTGTGCTGCAGCCGCATCCGCACGGTGCCTGCGGGGAAGACCACATCGCGGTCACCGGCGTTCTAGGGAGGCTCAGGTCCCGCTGAACTGGACGTCGCGGAAGACGAGCGTGGGGACACGGAGCATGGAGTGTTCGAACGGGTCGTTGCCGACCTCCTGCAGGGCGGAGAACAGAGCCAGGAGGTTGCCCGTCACGTTCATCTCTCCGACGGGTGCACCCACGCGCCCGCTCTCGATCAGGTGACCGCGCAGGCCGAACGAGAAATCCCCTGTCGTCGTATCGGCGTTGCCGCCCAGCCACGAGGTCACGTAGACTCCCGTGCCGACGTCCGAGACGATTGTATCGAGGTCGCGCTTGCCAGGCCGGACAATGATGTTCCCCCATCGATCGGTGGTGGGCGCCGTGTCCAGCTTGCGCGCGTAGTACGAGTTGAGGAAGTAGTGCTGAAGCGCTCCGTTCTCGAGGATGGGCATCTCGAACGCGGCGGCGCCCTCATCGTCGAACGGGTAGGAGCCGACGGCGCCTGGGATGAGCGGGTTGCTGACGATGTCGAGCTTCTCGCTGACAAGCCTCTGGCCCAGCTTTCCTGCCCACATCGACCGGCCTTGCTGGACGGCATCTCCGCTCGCGGGGCCGAGCAGTCTGACGATGAGCGAGGCCGCTGCATCCCGGCTGACCACCATCGTCGTCTTCGTCGTCGGCCCCTTCTTGCTGCCGAGGCGGAGACGGGCACGGCGCATTGCTTCGTCGCCGATCGAGGCGGGCGACTGAAGCGTGGCGAGTTGGCGTGCATGCATGCCCCAGCCATCTTCGGGGCGCTTGTCGCCGTCACCGCGCAGCGTAACGTTGCCGTACATGCCCGTCGACGTGCTGCGGTAGCTCGCGGCGAAGCCGTTCGAACTCACGGCCCCGCGCTCGCCGGAGCCGTCGAACACGGAGGCACTGGCGGAGATGACCTTGTCCTTGCCCGCCAGACGAGCGTTGAGCGCCATCGCTCGCTCGAGGCGAGCATCGAGGCTCTGAGACTCCACCGCAGGATCATGCAGTGCGAGTGCAGGCTGGGCGTGAGCAAATCGGGAGGGGTCTGGGAGTTCACGATACGCGTCGACCTCGAGCGCACGCGTCAGCGCGACAGCCTGCTCCACGAACGCGTTCAACGCGTCGGGGGAGAGGTCGTTGGTCCCGTGAACCGAGTAGCGCCCATCGACGTAGATCTGCAACCGCAGCGAGGTGTCGGTGCTCTCTTGAACCTTCTCGAGTTCCTGGTCGCGCACGTCCAGGGACACTTGGCGGGACCGGCTCATCGATGCGAACACCCCGTCCGCGCCGGCCTGTTGAGCCAGAGCTACCGCCAGTTCCGCACCATCCAAGAGTGTATTAGGCACGGTTCTCACCTCCGACGTTCATCCCGGAGACCAGCACGGTTGGCAGTCCCTGCGAGACAGGAACCCCTTGGCCATTCTTTCCGCACGTCCAGCCCCCTGTATCGAGTTTGGAGTCATTGCCGGCCATGGTGACCTTGCGCAGTGCTTCAGGGCCGTTGCCGATGATGTTCGTATCCTTGATGGGCGCAGTTACCTTGCCGTCTTCGATCAGCCAACCGTTCTTGATGTAGAAGGTGAAATCGCCTGCGCCGATCTGGACCTGACCGTTGGTAAAGGTCTCGGCGATGATCCCATTCTTCACCGAAGCCACGATCTCGTCGCGGCTGTGCGGGCCGTTTTCCATATAGGTTGCCCGCATGCGAGGTAGAGGCGCGTGTTTGTACGACTCGCGACGTCCCGAGCCTGTGGGCGCGACGCCGTAGTGTTCGGCGCTGATTCGGTCGTGCAGGTAGCTGACCAGCACACCGTTTTCGACCAGGACCGTGCGTTGTGCTTCGTTCCCTTCGTCGTCAACGTTGAGTGACCCGCGTTCGTTGTCCAGGGTCCCGTCGTCGACGATCGTCACGAAGTCGGGGGCGATTTTCTTGCCGAGCATGTCGGCATAGATCGAGATGTCCTTGCGGTTGAAGTCCGCTTCCATGCCGTGACCAATGGCCTCGTGCAGCAAGATGCCGCTGGCCCCTGCCGCCAACACGACAGGCATGTCGCCAGCTTGGGGTCGACGCGCATCGAAGAGGACGAGCGTGCGGTCCCGGGCCTCCTCGACAACCGTCTTGAGTCGCTCGTCGGTGTAGAATCCCAGGCCGTCACGGGCCGCGAGGTTCGATCCGCCCGACTGGGTTTCCCCGTTCTTCTTCGCCGTGAGCTCGATGCTCAAGCGCGTCATTGGGCGAACATCAGTGACGTACTTCCCATCGAGCGTGGCCACGAGTACGCGCTCATCGCCGTCGGTCCAGTGGACCGAGACTTTGTCGATCGCGGGGTCGGACGCTCGCGCCATTTTGGCGACCTTTTGGATCAGCGGGAGCTTCTCATCCACCCCGACCTCGGACCACGGCACCACGAGTTGGTAGCGGTCCGGTCGACCGACCGCCGCGAATGATGCCGGCGGAGGGGTGGGAGACCCGGTCGCGAACATCGCGGCACTCTTCGCGGTTCGTTCGAGGGCCTCCGGTGTCAGTTCCTCCGAGTAGGCGTAGCCGACCTTGCCCCCAACCACGACCCGCATCCCGACCCCCTGCATGACGGTGGTGCTGGCGCGGGCGATGATGCCGTCCTGGTACACCACGCTGTTGTTGCGCGTGTGTTGGAAGTAGATGTCCGCGTGGTCGGCACCCCGAGACGACAGGGTTGCCATCGCCTTCCGAACGGCCGCTTCGTCCAGCCCATACCATTCCTCGAAGGGGTTCGCGGGAGCAGGGCTTTTGGCCAACGGGCCAGCGCTCGCGCCCACGGTCGAGCTCTTGGAGCAGCCTGCGAGAACGGCCGGGGCCGTCAGGATGGCCCCTCCTGCGGCGGCGCTTTGAAGGAAGGTGCGTCGGAGGAGAAAGTCGGTCACGGGAGTACCTCGTGCACCGGGTGGATACGGTGCGGGCGTGAGACCCAGCAACTTCGCCTACGGTTTCATCTTCGCGGCGCGACAGCGTTGCAACGAGCTCGTTTCTCGTCCGCCTGGCTCCGAATCCCGGATCGCAGCGGTTGTTCCGCCTGCGACCCGCATCCTCGCAGTCACGACGGCCACCTTGGACCCGGTCCCGATGCGCGGCGTCGATCCTGCGTAGAGGGACCTCTGCGGGCTGGCTACGCCCTCAGCCGCTATGATGCCCGTATGTCCCCCAAACTCCTCGCCGTAGCCGCCGTGTTCGCGAGCGGCTGCACGGGGGAGGCCTCCGACACCCCAGCCTCACCGGGATCCACGGGTGCAACCTCCGCCGCGGAAACGACCTCCGGCGCTCCAACATCATCGGGCTCGGACACGACGTCCTCCTCGGCCGAATCCACAGGTGCGCTGCCGGAGGGATGGACGATCGTCTCGGAGCTGGGGCCCGAGCTCGGGATGGCGATGAGCGTGTGGGGCAGGACTGCGGAAGAGGCGGTCGTCGTCGGCGGCCAGCTGTCTTCGGACGAGGGCTCGGCCGGCTTCGTGCTGCGCCGGTCGCCGACGGGGTGGGAGCCGGATCCATTGCCCCCGGGGACGCCGATGCTCCACTGGGTCGGTCCCGCAGGCGAGGACACCTGGATCGTCGGTCGGGACGGGGCCGCGCTGCGCTGGGAAGGGGAGGGTTGGGTTTCACACCCGTCGAACACCGAGGTGGACCTGTGGGGAATCTGGGGAGGGACGACCGAGGACGTCTGGGCCGTCGGCGGTGATGGAATCGCCGATCCCCCAACGCTCCTGCACTTCGACGGATCGAGTTGGGGCCCGTCCGAGTTGCCCGCGGATCTTCCCCGTGGGTCCAATGCGCTGTTCAAGGTGTGGGGAGCGGACCCAGAGCACGTCTTCATTGTCGGCGATGGCGGCGTCGCGCTTGACGGGGTTGGCCCCGACTGGAGCGCGACGTACATGGAATCGATCGCACCCTTGATCGCTGTGCGAGGCCGCAGTGCCACCGACGTGGTGGCGGTCGGAGGTCGCTCGAATGCCCGAATCGCGCGCTTCGATGGTTCGACGTGGCAGGACACGACACTTCTGGACCCGGGGCTGAATGGCGTCTGGCTGGACGCGTCCGGACGCGCCACCTTGGTCGGTCGTCTCGGCGGGATCTTCGAGCTGCCGGCGGGATCGATGGAACCGGTCACGATGTCCAGCCCAACCTTCGACTTGCTGCATGCGGTTCACGGGTTCGACGACGGCACTCGAATCGCGGTCGGGGGGACCTTCGAAGGGCCGCCGCCATGGCGTGGCGTCATCCTCGAGCACGCCGGTTGAACGCCCGCGGAGTCTGGGCGATCATCCACGCATGATTAGATTAGTTGTTGGTATTGCTGCGGTTTCGTCCCTGTTCGTGGGCTGCGGTGGGTCGTCCGCAGAGCCAACGACCGACTCGGCATCCTCGGGAACGACGGATGCCTCCGCGATGTCGGACGCCCCGGCGACATCGGGCCCAACCACGTCGCCGCAGCCCAGCACGTCGCAGGGGTCGGGCTCATCTGGCGGGCCCGACGAGACCACGACATCGGAAGGGTTCACGACCAGCGGGACGACGGGCGACGACTCGTACTACTGCAACGGTTGGGACGAGCGAGCGACGCGTCCGTTCCTGGAGGTCTACAGCGATCCTGCGATGCAGACGCCGATGGCCAATGGAAGCACGTGGCCGATCATCTGTGGCGGCCAGGGGAGCTGGATGTTCCCGGTCTTTCCCGCCATGGGCGGCTTCACCCCGACCCAAGGCATGGTCAACTTCGCCGTGGATATCCAGGTCGAAGGGTTCACGGGCCCCGGGGGACAGTTTCACCTCAGCCCGATGTATCCCTACGACGTCGAATGCTCGTCGGGTGGTGAAACGTTTGACGGCGGTTTCACCCACGATTGCATCGCGATCCTGCCCCCCGACGAGTACCTCGAGGACCTCTCCGTGCTCGACGGCGCCATCGCAGCGGTCCGCATCGATCTTCTCGACCCCGAGGGCAACGCGGTGGCGAGCGTCGACTTCGCGGATGTCGTGCTCTCCGCGGAGGTGCGGCCAGGGTCTGAGGACTTCTGCTTTTGATGGTGGAGGGGCGGGGAACGAGGGCATCCCGTCTCCCGCTCTCGAACAGCCCGCGTGCAGCGGGCCCACCTGTCTTCCTCGCTCGACCAACTCACGCCGGAGGCACGACCGCCCCCGGAGCCTCGGAGAACCACGCGTCGATCATCCCGACATCCTGCGGCGGCTTCCCCTTGAAGAACGCCAGAGCATCCTCGAGCTGCTTCGGGTCGGCGGGCAGGGCATCCGAGGTCCAGGCGTTGGTCTTGATCAACGCATAGTCGACGACGGCGAGCGCGGCACCGCCCAGGGTCTCCCGGTTGGCGTCGGCGGTTTGTCGGGTGCGCTGGGCCAAGCGACGTGCGGAGACTTCGTTTTGGGTCCGGACGGCGACCTCGAGGGCACCGAGCAAGGGCCGCATGAGCTTGATGTGCCGCTCGCCGTAGGCGACGGTGAGGCCTTCGAGCGCCTCGTCGTAGAGTTCGAGCGCCTCGTCGAGGCGTCCCTGCTGCGAGTAGTCGAACGCGAGGTTTCCGGCCATCTGTGCGAGCGAGGGATGGCCCGGAGGGAGTTCCTCGCGCGCAGTCTCGTAGGCCCGGAACTGATACTCGGATGCGAGGGCCTGGTTCTCCTTCTTGCAGGTCGCGGGGTCGTCGGCGCCCTCGCAGGGAACGCGCCCGTAGTAGATCGAGAGGTTGGCGGTGACGACGTAGTAGTCGGGAAGAATGGCGTGCGCGCGCTCCAGGGCCTTGTGCGCGCGCGCGAAGTCGCCACGCTCCATTGCGTAGGTCCCGAGGTCGTTGAGGGCTCGGACCAGGTCGACCGGGCTTCCGCCCTGGAGCGACTCTCCGAGGCTGACGGCACGCTCCAGGGTCTGAATCGCCCGGCGCTTGTGGCCTTGAAACCACTCCATGTTCCCCCGGGTGAGCGTGAGCAGCATGGCGACGTCGGTGTGCTCGAGGCCGTGCTCTTCGAGCAGCGCGACGCCCTGGTCGAGCGCGTCTTCGGCCTCGTCGTATCGCGCGAGGCGGTCGAGAAGGTGAGCGCGGTCCTGCAGCAGATTCGCGCGCCGTAGCGGCGGCATCTGTGGGCGATCGAGTGCGAGCGCCGCGTCGAGTTCGGCCAGCGCCGCCTCCCGATCCCCGCGTGCTCGAAGCACTTCGGAGGTGACCCTGCGAGATTCGACGTGCTCGTTTGGGTCCAGCCCGGCCCGTTCGAGCCGAGCGTGGGCGATTCGCAGCCAGTCTTCGGCGTTGTCGGACGGCGCGGCAACGGGCCGGGTGCGCGCGAGCTCGAGTGCGATGTCGGCTCGAAGCCGGTCAGGGGTCTGCGCCGCGTCGTGTTCCATCGCGGCCAAGACCCGCGCTGCCTCGCTCCGCTCCCCGGAGGTGTCGAGCATCTTGGACCAGCGCAGCCCGAGCCGAACACGGGCGGCTGTCGGAAGCGCGTCGTTCTCCGCCCCCGCTTGCAGCAGCGCGCAGGCCCGCCGCAGCTCGCCTCGTTTGCGAGCCTGTTCGGCATTCGCGATCGTCGTCGCCACGTCGAGCGACGGAGCGAGCCCGACAAACCGCGATTCGAGCCCCAGCGCCGCAGGGTTCTCAGGCTCACGCGAGGCCGCTGCAGCGGTCGTCGCAAGACCTGCCGCCAGGCCCAGGCCGACCACGGGCATGGCCCACCGACGTCTGGCCTTGCGCTGCATGGCTTCGTGAAGCGCACCCAACGAGGACCACCGCTGCTCGGGTCGAGGCTGCAGCGCCCTCTTCAACGCGCTGCGCACCTCAGGCGCAAGCCGTTCTCCACCGTGCGGAGGGAGCTGCTCTGCGAGCGCCTCCCACACGCTCGTCGCGTACGCGTACTGGTCCGACGCGAACGAGACCGCATCGCCTTCGCGCTGCTCGGGTGGCATGTAGCGCAACGTTCCGCCGTGCGCCTTGCCAGCATGACCCGCTCGGTCAGCGAGCAGCGCGAGTCCGAAGTCCGCGACAAGGACCCGGCCATCGTTGGCGACGAGCACGTTGTCGGGCTTGACGTCGCAGTGCACCAACCCCGCCTCATGCACCGCGGTCAGCCCCTGCGACACGGTGCGATAGGCCTCGAGGACCTCGGCCGCGGAGCGACCGTGTTGCCAGCTACGCAGTGTCTGACCTTCGACGTGCTCCATCACTAGGTATTCGCGTTCGCCCCGTGCCAGCACGTCGAAGACCTCGACCACGGCCGGGTGTGAAATCGACGCGAGTGCTTGGGCCTCTCGGCGAATCGCTCCAGGCTCCGCGGCGCTTCGGCGCAGCGCCTTGATCGCCACCCGCCGGTCCAGCCGTGTGTCGTGTGCTTCAAACACCAGCCCCAGACCACCACCGCCGATCACACTGTGGAGACGGTAGGGGCCCAGCTGGGCGTCGAGCAGGTCGCGCATGATGGCCAAGTCTTCGCCCAGGAGCTCGGAGACCGAGACATCGACGCGCGAGTGCGTCGCCGTCGCGCACACGCGCCCCGCGGCGGCCATGAGCTCGGCACACTCCGCACACCGATCGATATGCCCCTCGACCCCATGGTAGCGAGCCGTGTCGAGGCGCCCAGAGCACCAAGCGGCAAGAAGAGAGGGATCGACACAAGCATCGGATGAGACGGAATGTTGGCTCATGGCGCATCTCGGAGGTACGGCCGCCCAGCGCCTATACTGCGCGGGTGGTCGAGGAACTGCGTCGCCTGTGTGCAGCCGAGTTCGGTGTCGACGCGAGCTTCGACGACGTCGTCGCATCGGTGGAGCGCCTGGCCGAGCGCGCGCGGACGCAGCACGGCGTGACCATTCCGGCCGCGACGTTTGTGCCGCGATGGGCGGCGTCGCTTCGGCACGCACGCACCCAGGACGGCGATGCGATGCTGAGCGCAGTCGCGACCGATGACGTGTATCTGACAGCGGGTGTCCTCGCAGGACAGACAGAGGCGGTCGACACTTATCGAGCGCTCATCGGCCCCGACCTCGACCGTGTCGTGCGGCGGTTGCTGCCCGAGAGCGAGCGTGCGGAGGCCCGGCAGGAACTCGAGGCACGCATCCTGGTGGGTGACGACACCCGGGGCCCGGCGCTCGAGCAGTACCGCGGCTCGGGCGGCGTTCGGGCCTGGAGTCGGGCCGTGGCCACACGGGCGGTCATCGACATGCGACGACGCGGAGACCGGCGGCCCCAGGTCCTGCCGTGGACCGAGGAGCAGGGCGAGGGGTCGGGCGAGACCGATTTCGAGCTGGCGGTGGGGGAACACGTCGCGGCGGTCCGCGGCGCGATGCAAGGGGCGTTTGCGCAGCTGTCGGTGCGCCAGCGAAATCTGATCCGCCAGAGCGTCCTTCACGGCATGTCGATCGACGAGCTTGCGGCGCTGTACGGCGCCCATCGAGCGACCGCCGCTCGATGGCTGCAGCGCGCGCGTGCCGATCTGTCCCGGCATCTCGAAGAGGGCTTTGCAGAGCGCGTGGGCGCCGCGCCCTCCGCAGCGGCGAGCCTGCTGCGAGCCCTGCGGAGTCAGGCCGACGTCAGCATTCGCAGCTTCCTGCCCTCGGCCCTCGAGTCGGAACCGGGCGACGCCTAAAGGTCGATTTCCTCGTGCGACTTCCCGAGGATCGGGCGTCCATGAAGAAGAGGTCTGCCGAAGCGCCATACGTGTGCCGAGCCGCCCCCCCAAGACGGTGTGCCGCGGCTTGGGTCGCGTGAGCGCGTCGTGAGAAGCGTCACTCGATGCCTCTGTGACCGTTGCTGCGACAACGTCGGCATTGGACGTCACTACCGTCGATGACCCCAGTGCCGTGGATCCAACGCACCGCCCTCGCCCTCACCCTGGTCGCCTTCGGCTGTGACTCCGCCGAAGACGGCAAGACCAAGGCTGCGGCAAGCGACAAGAAGCCGGCTGCGTCAAAGGACAAAGCCTCGGCGAAGGCGGAGTCTGCGAAGCCCGCCGCGAAGGCAGAGCCCGCGAAGCCCGAGCCCAAGGCGGAGCCGGAGCCCGCGAAGGGCACGGTCGTGCTCGAAGAGGTCGAGCTCGAGGGGCTGGGCAAGATCAAGATGCCCAAGGGCTACAAGGAGCTTCACGAGAAGGGTTGGAAGTACGACCTCGGCGACTTCAAGAGCATCAGCGTCTCGTGGGAACCCCACGGCGCAAAGAACCTCAAGGCAGCCAAGACGCTCTCCAAGGTCCTCGCCAACGCACCGACTGAGAAGACGGCCGAAACGCTCGAGAGCGGTTACCACGAGATCGAGCGCGTCCGAGACTCCGACGGGTTCTCGTTCGTCGCCGTGTTCTCGGACAGCTGGTACGTGAAGTGTTCGGCCCCCGCGGAGGCGATGGAGCACTGCCGCGACATCGTTCGCTCGAAGGAGTGAGGGCGACCTACCACTTGGGAGCCGACCGCGACCGCCGCCGCTCGCAGTCGCGCCTGCTACGGTGTGTAGTCGACGATCGTCGACGCCATGTCACCGAGAGCCGGCGCGTAGTCGGTGGCGCAGACTGAGTAGAGTTTGCCGTTGTCGCCCCACGCCGAGCCCTCAGCGAGTTCTCGGATGCGGACGGGCGGGACGGCCTCGCCAACAACCGCGGAGCTGCAGCCTTGCCCAATGCCGAACTTGGCCTGGAACGAGTCGGGGCTCGTCCCATCGGGGCCCTGGGCGTAGCTCATGACGCCGTCGTAGTTCTCGGGGACACCGACGAGTCCGAACACGAAGACGTCTGCTCCGGAGGAAAGCTTGTCCTGACGCAGTGCCTCGAGCTGGCTGCGGAAGCGGGCGACGGGGTGAAGCGCGGCCTGGTCGGCGTCGGTCGTGGCGTTGCCGTTGACGTCCTTGTCCGCAGAGACACATTGCTCGCTGCCCAGCGAGAAGTCGCAGTCCACGCCCGCGTTCCAGCAGACGGCCGACGTCGGGCTCTGCTGCACATCGGGCAGAGACCAGAACTCCTGGTTGCCTGTGCCTTGCTCGCCGAACACCGTGGCTTGGTGAGAGGGGTTGAAGGAACAGTCGGCCTCGTCGGTGACGAAGACAACGGCCAAGTGTGCCCCGTCGCGGACGAAGCCAGACTCGTCCTGGCCGTCACTTCCCGCCAGCGCAAGCGCCTTGCGTCCTGATTCGAGCGTGGACTCGAACCCACAGCCGTTGATGCCCTGAGGGAGGACACAGCGCAGCGCATCAAATGCGCTGGCGGCGTCGGTCACGTCGAGCCAAGGACCGTCGCTCGCCGTGATCGAATCGAATTCGCAGAAGTCGGTACATGCCGTCTCCGCAGCGGTGTCGGTCCCCGAGAAGTAGAAATCGCCGAGACGACTCCGGCAGCTGGAGTACACGAACTGGCCCGACTCTGGGTCGCTGACCCCGGACCCGCTGCACCAGTAGTTGGAGTCGTCGCTGGTCGTCACCGCCACCCGGATGTCGAACCCGCCGTCGACCAGCGGCAGGATGAGGCCATGGATGCTCTCCGAGAGGTTCGCCTGCTCGTCGCCCATGCTTCCCGAGTTGTCGACGACGAACAGAATGTCGACTTCGTCGCTGGGCTCTGTGGGTTGGGGTGACCCGGTTGTCTCCCCGCCTTCGCCCGAGGCCGAGGTCGCTGGGCCCCCTGTCGGCTGCCAGTCCGGATCAACGCAAAGATCCGAGCGGCACTCGAGACCTTCGAGGCACGCGCCTGCGTTGCACGGCGAGGTCTCCTCGCCTGGCGTGCCTTCGGCAGACGCGCCACAGGCGACGAGCAGGGAGAGGAGCGGGAACAGGGGGCGTAGACGTGCGGACATGATGGGACTCCGAAGGTTCATGCGCAGTTCTCGGTGAGGGAGACGCACTCGACCCAACCTGTGGGGTCGAGCATGCCGTTGGTGCACGCGCTGTTGTCGGCCAGGCAGTCCAGGTACTCGGTCAGGTCGCAGGTCACACCGGCGTAGCTCGAACAGTCGAGAGCTCCATCAGGAAGCCCGCAGTCCAGGCTATCCACGAATGCCTCGCAGGCTTGGACGTTGTTCGTCGAGCCACCGTCCCCGTTCCCGTCGTCCGAGTTCCCCGAGTTCCCGCCGCTCCCGCCGCTGACATTGGAAGAGACGCAGTAGTCCGACAGGCACTCGAGCCCTTCGAGGCACGAAAACTCCTCGGTGCAGACGCAGCCTTCATGTCCCGCAGGACAGTCGCTCTCCTCATCACAAGCTGGGGAGACTAAAGCGAGGAACGGCATCAAGGTGAGGCCAAGAAGCGGGATGGATCGAATCTTCACAGTGGCGTGTCCGGGGGGAATCGGCAGCCGGAGAGTGCATGTTCCCGTGCCCCTTCTCAAGTCGAGACGCGATCTGGGGGCATGGTGTCCAGGATCCCGGTCACCCACAGCTAAGGTCGTTCCCACTTCTCACGACCCGACCCGTTGATCCGCGGATAGAAGTCCACGTTGTACTTGGTGCAAGCGGTGTTGTACTCGGCCAAGAATCCCGTCAACCCTCGGTCGAACTGTGTCGCCGCCGAATAATCCCAGTACTCACACTCGAACCAGCCCTTCTTTTCGCGGCAGCGATAGCCGTGCAATACGCCCTGGGCGTCGACGCTGAATTGCGCAAACCGAATGCGGAGGTCGTCGAGGTCGGGGTCTTCGAGGGTGAACGATTCGAGGTCATCCGCCAGACCTTGGTAGGCCTCGGCGGTGTGACGGGCACGCCCCTCGGCCTCTTCGCCCGTTCGAGCGGGCCTCGACCAGGTCTCCGGGACATCGAGGTGGTAGCGGATCGCGTCGTGGAACTCTTGGCAATCGTCCATTTCGGCAAGCCGCGCCGGGCCATCGACGAGGAAGAAGACGGCGACCGTCACGACCGCGAAGACGGCGAGCGAGCCCAACACGAACGAGGCGCCGCCCCCTCGAAGGTTCGGCGGTCCTTCGGAGGTCGCTGACGGGCCTGGGATGTTTGTCGGGGCATGGCCCGCGTTCTGGGCTCGGCGGATTCGTTCGGCCGGGGGAATGTAGTCTGGGCCGAACTCGGGATGATTCGATCTATCGTGTGCCATGCCTCGTCTTCTCTCTAGAGAGCATGTCGACCCAGATGCCCCGGGTTCTTCTCAGCAGGAAGAACAGCCCCGCCACAGCTGCGACCAACACGGTGAGCCCGATCTTGACGACGGGCCACAGCCACTCAGGTGCCGTGAACAGCCGCGTACGCGGGGGCTTGACGTACAGGACGCCGGGGCGGGTTGCAGCACGCCGGATTTGAGCATCGTCTTCCTTGCAGATCATCGTGGCGAGGTCCTCTCGGGGGAGTCTTCACTCGCGGTCGAGCTCCGTCTCCAGCGCCCATTCGTGGTCAAGAGTGGGACACGCGTTGTTGAACTCCTTGAGCAGCCGAGAGCGTTCCCGATCGATTTCCTCCAGAGCATCTGGTCGCGCGAAATCGCAGACCTCTGCCTGGTTCGCGATGAACGTGCACCGAAACGAGTTGATGACCTCCTCCTCGTCGAACGCATGGTCGACGAAACGGTCGCGCAATGCCGACACGCTTGGGTCGGTCAGTTCGAGTGAGTCGAGGGCTGCCGCAAACTCGCGGCTCACCCTCGCGTGGATCTCTACCGCTTCGAGGACGTCCCTGCTTCGCTCGACGTGAACACGCTTGGCGTTCGGGTCGGCGTCCAGGTAGTGGCCGATCGCTCCGCTGAGTTCCCGGCATGAGGCGTTGTTGTGCTCATACCTTTCCGACAGATGCAGCGAGCCCGCGACGAGCAACCCGCCACCGACCACGACGACGAGTCCAAGCGTCCAGGGGCTGAAACCGTTGCTCCCAGTTTGGTTGGGGCGTGGGCGGAAGTCGTGGTCTGCGCCCGGCTGGCGCTGCGATGCTTGCTCTCGACGAATCCGCTCGGCGGGAGGAACGTAGCCAGGACCAAAACTCGGGTGAGGACTCTTGCTCATTGTGTGATCCGAAAATCGTGGTTCGGAGCTACATCTCGCAGCAGGACATGTCGTTGTCGCCGCCCTCGCACCAGTCGTACCCGTCCTCGCACACGCACCCATCGCCATCGTCGTAGCTGAATGAGCCGGGCGACCCGCACTCGATGGGGCCAACGTTCTCTAGTGCTGAGAACCCGGAGACCCATACCAGTGACGCGGCGAGCCCGACCAAGAACGGGGCTCGGGCGGCGTGCCATCGCGTAATGATGAACAGCAGGCTCGCCGGCCAGAAGAACAACGCTGTGACCGCCCATAGCCCGCTGCCCTCCTGCGAGATGACGGAAAGCATCCACACATTGCAGATGATCATCGCGATGATGCCGCCCACGGCCCCGAACATCGCGAGCGTGCCGAGGCTATCGCCGAAGGCGAGCAGCAGGAGTGCCAAGGGGAGCGCGATGAGGAACGACCAGCCCACGACGGTGAGCGATGAACCTCGAGGGCGGGACTCGATCTGCTGGATTGGGTAGCTCGGTGGCGGAGGGTGCGACGCGGAAGGTGTGGGGAGCGCGTACGCTGCTCCGTAGTCGACCGCCAAAGGCGTGTCATCGGCCCCATGGGTGGGTTGCGAGGCACCCGCAGTTCGCTCTGCGCGCGCCACGATTCCGCAGCCACGAAGTGCCTCGACATAGGTCTCCGACTTCGCCTGATCGAGGCCTTTCTTGACGACCTCACGGCCACCACGCAGGAGGTTGATAGCCGTCTCCTCAGCGAGTCCAAACCGCCGGATGAGCGCAGCGACGGCTTCTTCGGCGGTCTGTCCCGGCTGCAAGGTGCCATCGACGACGACGTCGTACGTTGTGAAGAATCCGCTCATGCTCCTGCCTCCTGGAGATGCACCCAACCGTCCTGTCGAGCGAGAGAACATTGAACTGAAACCAAGCTTGTGTCCAGCTGAGTCTTCGACCGTGGACGGGTTCACCCCGAAGAATCGACCGACTGGCCGCTTTTCCGTCCTACGGCCGTGGCTCTCCACTCGGGTCCGTCACGGGATGTCCGGTCAACGCGAAGGAGGAGCATGAAGCTTCGCCTGATGCTCCCCGCCCTTCTTGCGCTGGGTCTCCCTGCCTGCTCGGAAGGACCAGCTGCCGGTGGGGACGATGGCTCCACCGGCGATCCCGCGACATCTACGAGCGGGGAGGACCCGAGCTTTGCGTCGTCCACGTCCACGGGCGAGCCGGATCTGTCGACGGATGGGACCTCGAGCTCCAGTTCCGCGGGGGACACATCCTCCGAGTCGACCGACACGACCGGTGAGGAGGCCGACCTGCTGAGTTTCGACCTTGTCGTGCAACGTGACGTGGCGGGGGACGAACAGTTGTTCTCCTACCGCGTGTCCGAAGGGGTTGCCGATCGGCTCGTCCGACTTCACGAGCAAGACGCGGGGCGAGATTGGACCTCTCCGCAATTCCTCTCCGGTCGTCGTGTGTTGATGGAAGTCCAGGACCCTGCCGGCAACGAGCTGCGTATCGCCCACTTGGATGAGCCATCGCAGACCGTCCGCCTCGACGTCCCTACGAAGCCTACAGCGCTCGAGGCGGGTGCGATCGTCCTCCCGGACGAGACCGTTCTGTACGGGAACGACGGGCTCGCCCATCGGGTTTGGCTTGACGACCTCAACCCGATCGACCGTGTTCCCTGGGTCTCCTACGGCGGCTCCTTTGCCGCCTCCGTCGACCCGCTCGGACGCTACATCATGGTCCAGGCGTCCGGTGCCGCGAGTGCGCTCAGGGTCTCCCTCGACGACGCGATGGCGACGCCGCTGGCCGGCTCGAGCTTCGTCCCGCGCCTGACTGTCGACGGAAGCGCGGGCCTTCGCGGGCGTGATGCAGAGGATGGGATCCGGCGGCTGGAGTTCGTCCCACTCGCAGATGCTGTGGGCACGGCAGTCGACCTGCTGCCCGACATTCAGGCCGGACAGCTCCCCACCTACGCCCCCTCGGCTGACAACGTACGTCCGCACCCGACCGCGCAGGGCATCGCGGTCACGGTGACCGCGGTCGAAGGCGATACGACGCTGCATTACATCGGAGTCGAAGACGGCCTCGCGCTCCCCGCGGAGCTCCTTGATGGCCCCGAGGTGAGCGGGGAGTTTCACGGGCCGTTTGCGGGATCGGGCTGGTCTCCTGATGGCCGCTGGCTGGGGTTCGAGGTCTATACCGAGGCCGGATACGAGGTCTGGCTCGCGGAGTTTGGCGACGGGCACAAGCCCGAACTCACCCTTGTGGCGCCGGCCGGGCCGCAGTGGTGGCCCTCGTTCATTTGGGCTCCGGACAGCTCAGCGCTCTACATCGGCCACCCTTGGTCGGACTCCAAGACTCCGCCTCGGACCGAGCGAGTCATGCTCACCGGGGAGGAGCCCGTCGTTCAGGCAATCGGCGAGAGCCGCAGCCATCCCCTCGCGCTCAGTCCCGACGGAACAAGTCTCGTCTACATGCAGTGGGAGGGCGACGATGCTTCCGAGAACCGATCGCTTCACCTCATCGACGTCTCGGGCCCCGAGCCAGGAGAGCCCTCGCTGCTGGCCGTGAGTCCTCCCGGCGGCTCGGTCGATGACGTTGCGTTCTCCCCCGATGGCCGGGTCGTCGCGTACGGCAGTGTCGACGGCGTGATGCACCTGATGCTCGCCTCGCTGGATGAGCCTGAGCTGCCACATCTCGAGGTGACCGACGCCATCGCCTGGTGGTTCGCGCCGAGTTCGAACTAGCGGCGTGTTGGCCCGCCCTCACTTCCTGCACACGATCGTCGTTCCCGATTTTTTCCGCGGTTGGTCGCGCACGCGATGGCGGGGCCGTTTGCCGTGGGCGAAGCCGAACGATCTGTTCAAGGCCCATCCCAGCGCGAGAAGACAATTCCGTTGAGGCCCGTGCTGATAGGGTCCCTTGGTGTAGCAAACACTGCTTGTCGGGACCTGGGCGGACGGTATCCACGTGATCGCTGACGGCGTTCGGAGCCACGAACTCGCGGGCCAATCCGTCCGCGGGCTGGCCCGGGACGCGGAGGGTGGTGTCGTGGCCCTCGTGGATGGGCACAAGATCTGTCGCCGTACGTTCGACGAGAGGGCTGGCGTTCATTGGGAGACGCTGGCCAGCTGTGAGCAGGACTTGGCCTGCTGCTCCCCGGTGCGGGGGGCGTTGCTCGTCGGAACGGACAGCGAGGCGGCGCTCCTTCGCTTCGACGATACCGGTGTTGTTTCACGGGTGGGTGGCTTCGATTCCGTACCGGGCCGGTCGTCCTGGTACGCGGGGCAGGCAGTCGTCGATGGAAGAACGGTCGGGCCGCCTCTGGGTATCCGGTCCATGGCGCGCAACGCCGACCGGAGCGTGACGCTTGCGGCGGTGCACGTCGGTGGCGCACCACGTTCTGTGGACAACGGAGCAACGTGGCATCCGACCTTCTCCGTGGACTGGGATGTCCATGAGGTCGCCGCGCACTCGGAGCGTCCGGAACTCTTTGCCGCCGCGACCGCCGAGGGGCTTGCGATCAGTTGGGACGCTGGCGAGAGCTGGGCGCTTCAAACGAATGGGTTGCATGCGCCCTACTGCTCGGCGGTGATGTTTATGGGAGACGAGGTCTTCGTCGCGGCGTCGGAGCATCACTTCGCTCCGCGGGGTGCCATCTACCGCTGCAGTCTGGAGAGCGGCCGAGGCGACGTTGAACTCACGCTCGTCGGGGGCGGCCTGCCGCCGTGGTTGGGAGGCATCGTGGACACGGCCAGCATCGCAAGCTCGGGGAGGGTGGGCGCCCTGGTGGACGCGTCCGGTCAGCTCTTCGTGTCCGATGACTCCGGGAACTCCTGGACGCTGCGAGCGGAGGGGCTCACGGAGAGCAGCAGCATCCTGATCCTCTACCCGTGACGAACCCCCGCTCGAACCAGTGCAAAGCGGCGGGTCGACCCGTCGCCATCGAGGCCGAGATGCGCCAGCGATTGCGAATTTCAAATACGACAGCGCTGTCGTATTTGCGAAACGATCGATGGAGGGAGGAACGGGTTCGCGCAGGTGGCCCCCAAAATGGGTGCAAATCGCCAACATCTTCTCGACCTCGCTCGAGCTCGAGGTGCACGGGTAACGTCTCAGTCGCCGTGGGTACTGTCTGCTAGGGGCAGCTCTGGAGCGAAGCGATCCTCTCGCCGATCAATGCGGCGCCGGCGGTGTCGACCGTCGTGCGCCCCAAGGACGGCATGCGGGCGCCCCCTTCGGCTTCGATGCGGGCGAGCAACACGGACCGCTCGGGGGCTCCGGGCACGACGATGGCCGCGTCTTGCAGGTCCAGACTTCCGGCACGAGGCGAGCCGCAAAGGTTCGTGTTCTCCAGCGACATCGTGGCGCGCAGGTCGAGGTTGGAGCGACCGCCCGGGCCCTCGTCGCGATGGCATGGCGAACAGTTGACGTGCAGGTACGCCCGGACGCGTTCTCCGAGCGGTGCATCTGGTGTAGCTGATCCCCGTCTTGGCGAGCACATACCACCGCCCCCCGAACACCTTCACCAAGCTGGCCGCGTCCTCGATGGCGATGTTCTGAAACGCCGGCACCCACTGCACCCGAGCGCCCTGCAACGGCCGCGGCGGCGCCTCGCATCGAGTCGGCACCTCGAGATCACCATCATCATCGTCGGTCGCGACCTGCTGGCCGCATGTGGCGAGCACCGCGGCCAGCGGCAGCATCATCCAGCGCTTGCGCTTCGCACCCATCGCTTTTCAATCCGAGTGCCGATTGTAGCAGGCACAAACGGCGGTGGCAGACCCCTCCTTCCGGGTCGTCGCGTACGGCAGCGACGACGGCGCGACGCACCTGATGCTCGCCTCCTTGTCCCGGGCGTTGTTCGAGCGAAGCCCGACCCTGTCGCGGGACGGATCGGGCTTCGCTCGAGCTTCTTCAGCGAAGGCAGGTCAGGCCGCACTGGCGAGCGCGTGCCGCATGACCGACTCCAGGGGAACCGGAGGCACTCGCATCGTGAGTGTCATGCCTTGGCCCGGCGTGGACTCGAGCGAGACCGTGCCGCCGAGGTCTTGTACGACGGCCCGTACCGCGGACATTCCGACACCGCGTCCGGATAGATCTGTCGTCTCCTCGGCGGTGCTCACACCCGACAGGAAGATCAGCTGAAGTCGTTCGCTAGGACCAAGATCGGCGAGGGCGTCCTGGGTGACCGCCCCTGATTGCAACGCCTTCGCGGCGACGGCATCACCATCGATACCACGACCATCATCGGTGAAACTGATCTCGAATCCTCCTGCCTCCTTTCGCACGCAGAGCTTGATCGTACCCACCCGTGGTTTCGAGCCGCGTTGTTCGGGCTCCTCGAGCCCATGGTCGATGGAGTTCCGAAGCAGGTGCGGGAGCACTCTGTACAGTTCAGTGTGCGCCTCGGGTACGCGGACGTCGGCGCCTTCGAACTCGAATGCGACGTTCTTGCCCAGCCGAGTCGCGAGTCGCTGGCAGGTCTCGGCGAGAGGGCCGGCCATCGCAGAGGCCGGCTTGTCCATGGCATGCGCGGCGAACTCGAGCACCGCTGTTCGCAGCCGCTCGGGGTCGTCCGCATCGTTCATCGCGCCGACGAGCCGCTGCAGCGCAGCTGGGCTCACGTGCAGCTGCGAGGGTTGGCCTCGGCGGATCTGCCAGATGTGCTCGTTGGCTTCCAGGCGGGTCTGAAAGGCGTCTCGGAGTGCGAGGAGCTGATCTGGTGAGAGTGTCGCTGCGTCCTCCGCGGCATGGATCACCGCGACCACCTCGGTCTGGTCGAACATACCGAAGACGCCCTTGAACGTGTGCAGCTCCCTGCGAGCCTCGGTCTGTCCCTCGGTCGCGCTGATCTCTTCGGCGAGTCGCTCCAGCGTATCCAGATAGGAGAGGGCGACGGACTCGAACCTGTCGCGGTCTTCGAGCACAGCGATCGCTGCACGCGTCTCTTCGATCTTACGCTCGGCGGCCTCCAGGGCGGTCACATCGAGTGCGGAAAAGAGCACGCCCTCGACCTCGTCGCTGTCGTCGCGGATCGCGGATGCAGTCAGTGACAGGACCTTCTCTCTGAAGCGAACCCGCTTGGGAAGCTGGTCGACCGAGACCTCCTCCGGGAGGATGTCCTCGAAGATCTGCTCGACCAGGAAGGCCACGTTCTCGGCCGCGTGGGGGTCGAGTTCGAGCAAGTCCATGAGCGAGGTCCCCTCCAACTCTTTGCTTTCGCTCTCGAAGAGTTGCTCACATGCGGTGCTGTAGCCGGGCGCGATCTGCAGGTCTCCACCGACCGTGAACAAGCCGTACGGGACGTGCTCCATGAGACGCCGCAGCGCCTGGCTCTTCACCCGCTCCTCGGCACCCGAGAAGTCGGAGAAGACATACGTGTAGCCCATTGCTGCGCCGTGGCGATCGCGGGCACGAGTGGCGGTGAGGTGGAGTCGAGAGGCTTCACCCGCCCGTGTCACGGTGACTGCACCCGACCAGGTTCCGCTCTCGCAGACTTGGTCGCGGATCTCCTGCCAGGCAGACACTTCTCGCCCCCCGACCGTGAGGTCGTCCAGCGGGCCGCCGTCGGGGTCGACCATCGCGCGGTAGCCTTCGTTGACGAACAAGCGACGGCCCGCGTCGTTGTAGCCGACGATCGCGACGCGGCTGGTCGTGCCGAGCACGGTGGCGAGGTGAAGCTTGCTCTCCGCGGAGCTCACCAGCTCTCGCATCATCGGAGCGTCTTGGGCAGACCACCGCCTTTGCGACGCTTGCAGACGGTCCCACAGCTTGCGGAGGGCGGGGTCCTCGTACGTGCTTCGGTCGGCACCGAAGTAGATGCTCGGATGGCTCGTTGCCTCGAGCAGCCGGCCAACATCCGCGATGTCGGAGGTCACCCGCGTGTACCCGGTCGAGGGGGCCACGGAGGCGCTTTTGGTCATCTTCCAGAAAGCGGAGTTGTCGAAGTGCCCCGAGACCGGCAGCGGGATATGCAGACCGGGGCGGCAGGCCGTGTAGACATGCGCGTTGACGGTAAACAGCGCCAGTGCCTCGTCGTGGGCGTATCGGTCCAGCGCTTTGATAGCAGCAAGTCCATCGGTGGGGTCGAGGTTTGTCGCCGCGCCCAAGAAGCGCTTGTCGTACTCCTCGTGGCTCGCGATCGAAAAGGGTCCCTGCGAGAACAGGAAAATGAAGTGGTGGAAGATGCCGTGAGTGGTCGGGTTGTCGCAGTTGGTGACCGCGAAGTCTCCGCCAAAGGGCGTGCCGCCCATCATCCGAGCCACCACCACGCGGCGCATCCATTCCGATCGGGGAACGATCTCGGCTTCGAGCTCGACGCCAACTCGACTGAGAAACTCCTTTGCCGCCAGGAACACCGCGGAGGAGGTGTTCGAGACGAGACCGCTGAGCTTGAAGCCGTCGGGGTATCCCGCGTCCGCGAGCAGCTGCTTGGCCTTGTCGACGCTGTAGCGATAGGGGGGGAGGGCATCATCGTGGCCGTACTGTTGCGGCCCGAGCAGCGAGGCGGCGGGGGAACCGTTGCCGTGCTCTGCAACATCGATGATCAGGTCGCGATGAATGGCGTGGTTGAGCGCCTGGCGGACCTGAGGATTGGCGAGCGGGCCGTTGGTCGATAGCAGGAAGAAGTGGGCGAGTGTGGAAGGCGCGTGGTCGACAACCAAGCCGGCCTCTTGCGCACGGCGGGCATCATGCGCATCGATGTTCAGCGCGATGTCGAGCTCGTTGCGTGCGAGCGCATCCACCCACTCGGTCTGGGGAACGATTGGAATCTCGATGTGCTCGACGGTCGCCTCCTTGGACCAGTGCGCCGGGAATCGGCGGAGCAGGATGTGCTCGTTGGGGACCCAATCCTCCAGCTGATAGGCACCCGTACCAATGGGGTGCTTGAGGATCGCCTCGCGCCCCGATTCGGCCAGAATATGCGCGGGATAGATCTGCGAGAAGAAGAACCGGTGCAACAGGAGGGCGTCGGGGAAGTGCGTCTCGAAGCGGACTTGATAGGTGCCCAGCTTCTTCACCGACTTGAGCGACGAGAAGATCCCCTTGCCGTTGATCGTCGGGGTCTCGGGGTGGAGGTGCTCACCAAACGTCGCGACAACGTCGTCCGCGGTCATGGGCGTCCCATCGTGGAACGTCACGTCTTGCCGAAGCTTGAATACGATCGACAGTGGCGTATCCCGTTCCCATGAGAGCGCCAGCGACGGGGCGAGCGTTCCGTCGAGCTCGATGTGGACCAGCGCATCGGCGATCATGGAGATCGCTACAAAGGACTCAGGGTCGAACCCGTGCAGCGCGTCGAGCGACGGAGGAGGAGCGGCGTACAGAGCGAGGCGGACGATGTTTTCCATGGTGTAGGGTCCTGGTGCGTCGATCGATGGACGCTGTCTGCGTGGTCATATTCGGCTGATCCCGGCCTCGGGCAACAGTGCGAGGGTCCCGATCTGGGTCCCGAGCCGCACCGCTGAGGAGCGGGTTCGGAGTGAGCCGGTTGCCGCGGACGCACTTGGATCCGAGCGCCGACGCCGCCTGGCCTTTCGCGACTTCGAAGGAACTCGCAACGACGACCGTGCCGCGCTCCGGGTCACTCGGGAACGTGATCTCTCGGACCTTCTCGAGAGGGCAGGTGCGTGTGGACTCGACGTGTCGGTGCCGCATGCACATGCGCGGGAAGGCCACGTCCTTGGGCCACGCTCGTGGGTCGCCGGTTGGCCGCGTCCCTCGGCGGTGTTTCGGGTTCTGTCGCCGCGCGGTGCAGGAGAAGCGGGGCGTCCCGGACGACAGAGCCGCCAACCAATCAAATGGGTTCCGGGGCCATGGGGCCGAGCCGAATTCAGTCGGGGCAGAAAACCTTGATCCGTCTCGTCACACACCGATCGCAGCGAGTCTTCCCCTGTGCATGAAGAACTTGCACCTCCACAGACCCCTCCTCGCCGCCTGCGTGTTGCTGTCCGCGGCTTGTGACACCGAAGAAGCACGGCCCCTCGAGTTGGTCGATGTCATCGACGACATCGACGGCGCAACGACGGGGGAGGTCGAACCCCTCGCGGTCGACCCGGAGATCGAAGACCAGCTCGAACTCGTCTCCGTCGTCGAGTTCCCCGACCCCGACGCGGACGTCGACTTTGGCGAGTTTGAGCTGGCTGCCGAACTCGACCCTCGAGAAGCGAGCCCGCTCGGCTATTGGTCGTGGGGCACTCCTGGCAACAACGGACAACGCCTGTATCTCGGCTCCGCCTCCAACCGAACCTGCTTTCTGCAGGGCATCACCGGCGAGCTGGAATCCGCACAAAACTCCGCCTCCGCACGCGCTGGCGTCTACATCGATAACTCCAACAACCAGTGGTACATCGAGACCAAAGCCGGTGTCCCCGAGTTCTGGGGCGAAGGCGGCGACGGCGTGATGGCGCATGCGACCTGCATTCCCAACACCACAAACCGTCAGTTCATCTCGTGGGTTGGGAACTCCAGCAGCGGCAGCAACACCCTGTACGCTTTCGCCGAAGACCATGGCAACACTCGATGTTTCCTGAGCGCCGTCAGCGGCACAACGGGGTGGGCCAGCGGTAGCGCCTGGGCGGGCTTGCGTCCAGGTACGCGCGACGGAGAACCCACCTGGGAGCTCGGAGGAAACCTGATCGAGGAGGCCGATGGTTCATCGGGGGGCGGTGCGGCGGCCGTCTGCGTGGATATCTCGTTCCAGTCCACGGGCAGCTACAGCTGGCAAGCGAGCTCCACCGCGTCCGCCGGGCAACTCACCTCGTCCACCGTTGGGCAGACGTGTGCGATCCACTCCCTGACCGGAAACTTCGCGGCCAACACCTACGGATGGAGTGACGGCGTGCGGATCTTCCCGTCGTCGTCGTCCTCTGGAGATCGATGGTACTTGTTCGGAACCTTGTCGAAGAAGGTCACCGGTGAGTGCTACAAGAACTTCTCGTTCTGGCCCTCCTGGCCGTAGGCAAGGGAGACGATCCAGGACCCCGGGGACATCGGCCCCGACCGCCGTGTCGGGCCGGTTTTTGTCGCCACGCTACAGTGCCAGCGCCCCCGGTCGTTCGAGGATGCCGGCAAGGATCCGCTTCCGCATCAATTCGCCCCGGTAGTAGCGCTCTTCCACGATCTTGCCACCGGCCCAGCGCTGCCAGTGCAGCCCGTCGATCTGCACACGCTCATCGTCTTTGGTCACAAACGTGCTCTGGTTGTGAAACACGCAAATCTGCAAGGCATCGTCGACGGTACACCGCACGATCCGTCCGTCGATTGCCTTCGCGGCGCTGATGAACGGCTCTTGCTTGGCGCGGCACTCTGCCTTGCCACTTCCGAAGACGACATCGTTGTCGAGCATCACGCCGTCGTCCGCGAAGTATCGGTCGAATGCGTCGAGGGGTGCTCCCGCCTCGAGAAGCGAGACCTGGTCATCGACTGCTGCGCGGAAGTCCACGGGATCGCTCTAGCACGGGGCGACACGGCACCGCAGCATCGCAGAGTCAGATCGACCTGAGAGGGGTCGCTCCTACTCTGCGATCTGGACGAACTTCGCTACGGACGGAGTCCCCGCGGCATCGACGACGAACAGCATGTAGAAGCCCGGAGGCGCCACGGTGCTCGTCGAAGGCGCGGTCACAGTCAACGCACTGTCCCCGAGCTGCTCGAACTTCAGCTCGATGCTCCGCCCTGTCCCCGTGTGATGGGTCTCCGAGTTTGGGCTGATCATCACGACGCTTGTGATCCCGCGCCCATCGGCCAGCGCCAGCGGCAGCTCGAACGTCTCACGGTAGCGCGCCGCCGTGACCTCGCGAGGAATGCTCGGCCGCTCGCGCTCCGAACCGTCCTCGTCAAACAAGTACGGCGGGCTGTAGATCTCGTAGCTGCGGATGTCCCGTTCCCGCCCGCCGAGGAGCTTGCCGGCTCGGGTGGGATCCTGGCCTCCGGTGACCAACACGCGACCGTCGGGGAGCAACGTCGCGGTGTGGTGGTACTGCCGGGGATGCATCAGGGCCTTGGTGGCCGACCATCGGTTGGTGGCGGGGTCGTACATCTCGGTCTCGTAGATGTAGTCGATGACGAAATCGTCGTCCTCTTCCGCATCGTTCCACTGACCGCCGGTTTGGCCGCCGACCGCCCAGGCCTTGCCATCGGGCAGCATCACCACGCTGACGTTGGCGCGCGAGTTGCCCATGGGAGCAAGGGATTCCCAACGCAGGGGCTCGTCGCCAGCACGAGTCAAGTCGACCTGCTCGACGAGATTGTTCTCGGGCGCTTCACCCACGCCGCAATCAGGATCGGGGTGATCGGATCCACACTCGGAGTCCAAACCACGGGCGTCGACGATGCCGCCGGCATAGGCGCGCATCACCGCGCGGGCTGGCTCGAGCGTATCGTCGACATGGAACGTCACATCGCCGTTCTCGTGGAACGCGTTCGGGCCCTGGGCGTCCTCCCAAGTGGCGACGTCGTCGTCCAAGCTCAGCAAGACCGCCTCGTCCCCGTGGTCCCAACCGATTCGGGGGCTGTAGATGCGCCCGTTCGGCAGGATCCGCATGGCGGGGTAACGCTCGGGAAAGGACTTCTCGCTGCCCTCGAGCGTGGTCCACTCGTTGGTTCCGGGGTCGAAGACCTCGAGGGGGTCCTCGCCGGAGGTGCCGGACACGACGAGCGCGCGACCATCGGGGAGTGTGAGCAAGGAGGGATACCAGCGTCGTTCCTGCATGCTCGCGACTTGGGTCCAGGTCTCGGCCCGCGAGTCGAAGCGCCAGGTTGCGCGGTGCTTGAGGACGGAGTTCGGCAGGAAGCCGCCGCCTGCGACGAGGAAGTCGCCATTGGGCAAGAAGGTGTGGTGGGCGCAGAAGACGTCGTCGTCGTAGGCCTGCTTCTCAAACTCGCCTGTGAGCGGGTCCCAAGTGATCGAGACCATCGGGTAGTTGGAGCTGGCGAACCCGCGACCGGCGAACAACAGCACGCGGCCCGAAGGCAGCAAGCCGACGTGCATGCCAAAGATTCCGGTGTCCCCGCTGATGTCGTCGCGACCGTCGTCGGTGAAGTAGCTCGGCGCGGTGAACTCACCGGTCACCCAGGGCTCGAGCGCTGGTTCGAACGGGGTGCACGCGGCTTCGTGGCAGTACAAGCCGTCGTTGCAGAGCTCGTCGTAGTCGTCGCACTCATCGCCTTCGCCCGGCAGGGGCCCGGCGGTGTCTCCGTCAGCGTCGTCCGCCTTGCCGCCGGCTGAGCTGGCGCTGGGACCTGCGTCCGACTCCGGTTCTCCGCAGCCGACGAGGAGCAAGACAGACGCAAGAATGGACCCGATGTAGCTTTCAGATTTCACTCGATACCCCCGACTCGAAGCAACCACGAACCCACACCGTAGCACAAAACACTACATCGTCAGCTCGGGCTGGGGCGCCGCGGACTCGTCGGCATCGGCCGGATACTCTTGGGCATGTCCAAGGAGTCGCCTCGCGCCCCCAAGCGCCCACTGGCTGGCGCAGAGACTGGCCGCGTTTCAACGGACCCCGGTCAGCTGGACACGCTGGTGGGCGAGACAGGCCAACCGGCCGTGTCCCTGCAGCCCAGCGGGGTCGATGCGCGCTATCGAGACCAGGGCCGACTCGGTCGCGGGGGCATGGGCGAGGTTCGGTTGTGTCACGACACGCGAATCGGTCGCGACGTTGCCCTCAAGGTGATTCGAGACGAACGAGCCATGACGCCCCAGGCCCGCACCCGCTTCTTCAAAGAAGCCAGGGTGCAAGGGCAGCTCGAGCACCCCGCCGTGGTTCCGGTCTACGACCTCGGCGGAAGCGAGGACGACAGGCCGTACTTCACGATGAAGCGGGTGGGTGGCCGAACGCTCGCGGAGATCATTCGCTCCGACGATGAGGCGTACTCCCGTCGCCGGCTGCTCACCGCGTTCTCACAGCTGTGCCTCGCGGTGGACTACGCCCACGAGCGCGGAATCGTCCACCGCGACCTCAAGCCGTCCAACATCATGTTCGGCGACTTTGGGGAGGTCTACGTGCTCGACTGGGGGCTGGCCAAAGCGATCGGCGACGAGGAGTGGCCCGAAGCCGACGGCGCGGTGTCCTTCGATGAGTCCGCTGGCACCACGGAAACCATCGAGGGGGAAGTACTCGGGACTCCGGGGTACATGGCGCCGGAGCAGCTCGACGGGGTGCACGGAAACGTGGGCCCGCACTCGGACATCTACGCCCTCGGGGCGATCCTTTTCGAGCTGCTCACGTCCGAGCCGCTTCACCCGAGGAAGACGCCCCAGCAGGCGATCGGTTCGACGATTGGAGGGGCCGATGCTCGGACGCACGCTCGTTATCCGGATCGCGAGGTGCCGCCGGAGCTCGAGGAGATTTGTGTTCGTGCGACTCAATACGACGGTGCGGACCGGTTCCCGAGTGTTCGGGCGCTTCAGCAGGCGGTGGAGCGCTTTCTCGACGGCGATCGCGATGCGCAGCTACGCCGAGAGCTGGCCCAAAGCTATGTCGACCAGGCGATGCAGGGGTTCGAAACCCTCGAGCACAACGACGCCGACCCTGCCGCGCGGCGCAATGTAATGAACATGATCTCGCGCGCGCTCGCGTTTGATCCGGAGCATGTCGAGGCGCGAGGAGCCCTCATGCACCTGCTGACGCGCCCGCCGGCGGTCGTCCCCGAAGAGGTGCGGGAGCAGCTCGAGACGGGCCGAGAGGAGAGTGAGCGCAAGGCCGCCCGAGGTGGCGTTTCGGCCTACCTCGCGTGGCTTCCTTTCGCCGGAGTCACGCTGATCATGGGGGTTCGGTCCTGGGGACTGCTGATCGCGATGCTGGTTCTGATCGCCTCTGGCATCGTCGTTTCATACCTCGGATCTCGGGCTCGGAAGACGGAACGGTGGGCGACCGGCTCACTCATCATCAGCACGATCACCCTCGTCATCCTCAGCCGCTTGCTTGGTCCTCTCGTGCTCATCCCGGGGCTGGCGGGGGCCAACGCACTCGCGTTCACGCAGCATACGAGTGGGCGGCGGCGGATTGCCTATGTCTCGATCGCGGCGTTGGCTGTCGTGGTTCCGTTGCTCTTCGAGACGACGGGGGTTTGGTCACCATCGTACGAGTTCACCGAGGCGGGTATGCTCGTCGTCCCGCATCTCGCGTCGCTTCCGATCGCTGCGACTTTGCTGCTCCTGGCCCTCGCCAGCGTCACGACGATCGTTCTGCCCGCGCTGCTGATGCGCGAGGCGAGAGACAGCGTGGAAGAGAGCCGCCAACAGCTCGCCGTTCAAGCGTGGCAGCTACGGCAACTGGTACCCGATCGTGAAGCGGACATGCGGCCGCCGGTCTCCGCGTCGCCCTCGGCCGCATGACAAGGGCTACATCGCGCTTACGGCTCCGAACACGAAGCTCAGCGCGAAGATGATCGCCAACGCAACGAGCAGCCCCATCACGGCCCAACCGATCGCCACACCATTGCTGGCGGATGGGATGCCCCGACTGAGGTGGTCGTCGACGTCGGCGCCCGACAACGCTTTGGCCACGTAGTACATCGCAACCGCACTTGCGACGCCAATTGGGAAGCCGGGGATATCGGGCGCGACGAAGGTGCTCGCGACGATGAGCACGAGGAAGACCACCCCACCGAGCAGCGTCCAGATTGCTCGTTGCTGTCGGCCGAGCTTCCACTCGTTGACGGCGGCGAGTGCTGCACCCGCTGCAGCAGACCCGATGAATGAAGCGAAACCAACCTGCTTTGGAGTGAACAACTCGACGCTTGACGGGTCACCGCTCGGTTGCGGCACGTCTCGAGTCGTTGGTGCCGCGTACGGGTTCAAGTCGTCACTCATTCACGACAAGGTGCCACACGCCGGCTTCTCGGTGTTCGCAAGCCTCTCGTTCGTCGACGTCGGACAAGCAGTCCGAGAAGCGCGAGCAAGCCCCATTGTGCAGGGCGGCCGGCCGGTGCGTGGCAGCCACAGCCACCGTCTCGCGTATCGACTCCCGGAGCGGTGTCGGTCTCGGCATCGTCCGTGGTGGATTCGGTACCCGCATCACAGGCGGGATCCATCACGAATCCGGGCGAGCAGCCGTCTGTATCCGCGGCACAGCCAGCCGACTCCATTGGGAGCACGATGTTGGGTTCGTACTGGTACGCGGTGTACGTCGCCCCGTTGGGGTCGGTGAAGTCGATGCGAAGAATCGTCGAGCGACCCGCGGCCTCTTGCGGCGCTTCCCAATCGAGCGTGAAAGCCTCGCCCTCGACAGGCACGTTGTCGGCGAACTGAATCCAGTCGGGCTCCGCCGCATCGGAGTCGATGGCGAAGTAGGCGGTCATCGTCGTTCCCGGCAGGGCGCTGACGCAGCCTTCGACCGTCACTGTGTCACCGACACACGGCAACTGCTCGCCGGTGGTCACAGCAGCCGCCGGACCGTCTGCCGCGGGGTCACCTCCATCGTAGACACGCACCACCCCTCCGACCCGGGGCGCCCACACGTTGAAGATGGGCTCGTAGGTGTAGCCCGACAGACTGTAGACACCAGTCGGGACGACAGAGGTGTCCCAGGTGACGGGCTGGGACGCTGCGGAGTGGGTGATCGGTCGCCGATCGGCGTCCTCGTTGATGCGCTGCCAACAGCCATCCCAATCCGTCGCAAGCTCGAAGATGTCCTCACTTGGGGGAGTGACGAACTCGTCGTAACCAAGCAACGTCTGCTCGACGTCCGCCATCGTGATCCAGCTTGGGAGCGACTCCTGCGGGGAGACTTGGCGGCACAGCGCGAAGAACTGGTGGGTGCGGCTGCCCACGACCTCCTCGGGAGTGACGTCGGTGTCCTCAAACGGGATCCCGTAGACCAGCGAGTAGTTCGAATCGACGCTGCGGTCGACGAACTCCATGCAGGTCACCTCGTCCCACTCGACCTCGGTTCGCGGATGCTGCGAGTTTCCGGCCTCGACGTTGCCGGGCACCGCGACGATGCCCAGCGCGATGACGGCGGGAAGAACCCGGGCACTCGAGGCAAACAACCGCACCAAGGGGTTGTCTTAGCGTCCCAGAGCGTTCGCCTCAAGGGGTCGGAGAACCGTCGCTACCGCGCCATGAAGTAGGGCGTGGCGATCGCAGAACGGCACTGCCAGTTGAAGCTGCGGATGTGAGGTGCGGTGCCGTTGTCGGCCATGCCCTGCGTGAGGGCTTGCGCGGTCGCCAAGAGGTCCGCGCCACCGTCCTGGGCGTAGTAGGCCGCCATCGCGACGACATACGCGGGCTCCCCCCAGTGCTCGTTGTAGGAGTCGACTTCGTCGCTTGGGGTGTCGACGCCCATCCAGTAGTACGGCTTGCCGCTGTCGTCGAGACCGGACTCAGCGATGGATCGACCAAGCTTGACGATCGCGTCTTGGGCCAGATCCCCGCCAGGGCCAGGGCGCTCGGTCACATAGGCTTGGAGTGCGTCGGCGAGGATCGCACTCATCCAAGGACTACAGCCAAAGTAGCCGTAGCCCTCGCCGTGCGCGTCGGCGTGGTGGGCGAAGCATCGAGACTCGGTCTCCACGAAGCCCTCCGGGTAGGTCTCCTGGACATCGACGTATGCCGCGACCGCTTCGTCGGCCAGTACGAGGAAGGGCTCGGGATCGTCGGCGACGGTCGCAGCTGACACATAGGCGAGAAGGGCAAAACCGGCGTGCCGCTCCGTCCAAAAATCCGCTCCGCCAGCGTACCCGGGGGAGGGCCACAACGCGGCGGCCTTCAGGGCGACGTTCACCGCGCCTTCGGCGAACCGTTCGTCTCCTGTGAGTCGGTAGTGAATCGCGAGGTTCTGGACGTAGTGGTACTTCAGGTCGTCGTTGGCATCGGGGACGCCGATGCCGGTGTCCGCACCCGACCCGGTCAGAGTGCTCCGGTACAGCGACGACTCGCGGTAGGCGGAACGCAACGGGTCCAGAGCGCCAGTGACCGCGTAACCACGGGCCATCACGGTGCCCCGGTCGTACAACCACGGCCCGCGCGTATCCGCTTGTGGCAGGAACGAATCCGTGCCGTGTGTTTCGTAGTCGCAGACACCACCCCAGGCGGTCATGGCGGCGGGGCTGAACTCGCTGATCGGCAGGAGCGGACCGGCGACGCCGCTGCCGGAGAGCCACTCGGCGGGGAGCAAGGCCCACACGCGGGGCCCCTCGGTGCCGTCCTCCACGATGAGGGTCTCAGCGACAGGTACGAGGTCCAGCGTGCTCGTCCCATCCGCGCCCCCAATCGAGACATCGAGCGAGAGACCGTCGCCCACGTCGATGTCGAGCTGGACCTGCACGCTGCGCAAGCTTCCGTCTGGGTAGCTCGACAGACCACGCAACCCGACCGCCAGCGCTTCCCCTTGGTTGTGAAGGGTGACTTGTGTGGCGTCGTTGAGCTGCCCCTGCGGAAGCGGGACCGCGAAGTTGACCCGTTGCTCGCCACGGATCCCCGGTTGAGCTTGGAGCTGCACGACGAACTCGCTGGGGACGACCGCTCCGGTGTCGGTTCCGGCTCCGGAATCGGTTCCGGTGTCATCGACGCTACCGCTCCCGGTGACGGTGTCCGTTGTGCCCGTTCCCACAGAGCCTTGTGTGGGCTGCGTGGATTGGGTGGCCGAGCCGGGCTCGTCGGTGGCACGACTGGTCGCTGCGCCCGTGGTCCCCGTTGAGGCGTCGGTCTCGGCAGATCCCGAGTCGTCACCGCAGGCGGTGACCCCGACGCACAGGGCAAGGAGGACGGCGATGTGTCGTGCGCACGCGGAGTCGTTCATGTTGGGCTGTGACGCATGCTACGGACGTTGCCGTGGCTGAGCAAACAGGTACGGCACCGGGCGATGCCGCACCTGTACGTCACCGACGCAGGCCGCGGAAGTCGAAGCTGACCTCCAGCGTCTCCTCCAGCGCCAGCAGCTTCTCGAAGTAGGTCTCTTTGCCCTGCAGCGGCAACGTCACCATCACAGGCGCTGCGCCTCCGCCCATCGCCGACCCACCGAGTCCGGGGGCATCGGCAGCCACCGCCTGCGCGAAGTTTCCGTCTTGGGGCATCATCTCGACGGAGCCCGTGCTGGGGATCGGGTAGCTGGGGTACTCGACGTTGTCGAGAGAACCGCCGTAGCTGCGCCGCTTGATCTTGGCTTTGTCTGGCGAGTGGATGGTCCACGCGACGTAGGTGCTGGGAACATCTACGGCGGGCAGGCTGGCCTTGAAGGTGCCGCGGCCATTGTCGGCGGTGGGCGCTCCGGACTCGACGTAGACGGCGCTGACATCGAAGGCGCTGAGGTTCTGGCCCGCTTGCTGCGATCGAACGAGGGGGATCATGACCTGGTCGTTCGCGCCCTTGACGGGTTGGACAGCTTTGCCGGCGACCGACGCGGACCACAGCTCGGCGCCGGGGGGGAGGTTCAGCCGCAGGAACTGCCTGCGGTTGTTGCGGACCTGGTAGTTCACCGAGGTGAGCCGCCGTCCCTCGCGGGTCCACATGGTCCGGGCGACGGTCTGATCGATGAGCGTCACCAAGACCTCGACCTCGTCGTGCGAGGCGACATTGAGGGCGATGCTCGGCTTGCTGCCGAGATACTTGTAGCCGAACAGGACGGGCTGTCCGGTGAGCCCGAGGATCGACGCGGGGAGCGACCGGACATCGACCGCGGTGGCGTCCTTGACGGTCTCCTCTTCGATCTCGAGAGACCCCGCGGATTCGACGCCGAGCCATCCCTTGGTGCGCTCGCTACCGACGGGTACGAGCACCGGGACTTCGGCCGCGGCGGACTTGGTCTGGGCCCGTTCCATGCGGACACTGAGCGCATACGTGCCTTCAGCTTCGAAGTTGAGCACGACGTTGAGCTTGCCGTCGGTTCCTGCTTTCCAGTCGCGGATGCCTGCGCCCTGCACATCGAGGACGGTCATGCCCTTGGGCACCTCGTAGACGAACTGGTTCACGCCAGCGAACAGGATCGTGTTCTGAACGCTGGTCGTCGCTCGGACGAGGCCCTCGCTCACGCTCATGAGCGTGTAGACCTCGGTGTACACCCGTGCGGCCTTCTTCTCGGTCTCGGGGACCTCGCGTTGCCAGCGGATCGTCAGTGTCCCGGTTGCGGGCAGCGTGGCCTCGACGACGCGCTTCTCGCCGACGACGCTGTCCGACTCGAGCTTGGCGTTGGCGACGGTGAAGTCGAGATCCTCCTTGGTCGGGACCGACAGCTTGGCGGTGGTGGCACCAGAGGGGACGAGCTGAAAATCGACGCGACTCGAGCCCTCGGAGGTCTGAACCGCGGCCCCGAACACGATGTCGACATCGAAGTCCCCGCGCTTGTCGGTGACCAAAGTGTAGAAGCCATTTTCGATCACGATCGGCGCCTCGGAGCCTCCCATCTTGGCGGACTCAATCGCGACCGTCGCCGGAAGCAGCGGCACCCGGGCCCAGCCCTTCTTGGCCAGGACGCGGACCTTGAACTTCGACTTGAACCGAGCAGCGTAGGGCTTGCCGTCGTCGAACAAGACCTCGCCGTCGTACCTCGCGGACGAGACGGTGTGATCTCGGGGCGGTGCTTCGTCGGTCTTGTCCTTGGCCTTCTCGTACATGTCGAGAAAATCGTCGAGCTGAAGGATGACGCGTTCCGGATCCTCAGCGTTCACGACGGATGGGGTGAGCGCGGCGAGGGAGGTGGCCAGGACAAAGCAGAGGCGTTTCATCGTCGTCGTCGTCGTCTTTCGGTTCGGTGTCGTGCGTCGAACTCGATGCTTCGGGAGGCCCCGGGCTCGAGCAGTGAAAATTCATATCGGACCGTCGTCTCCGCGGTGGGAATGACGATGGGAACGATGGGAAGGGGCAGGGGCGGTGGGGGGCGGACGGCAGGATCGTCCGTTCCGGCGAAGAGTCGGTAGCCCCCACTGAGCATGTCGTACTCAGCTTTCTCGAGGGATTTTCGAGACTTCTTCTGGCTCCGCGTCGTCTCGAGTTCTTCCTCGATCTCCGCGGCTGCAAAATCGTAGGAGCGCGACTCGTCGTCCTCCAGGCGGTCGAGGTCTTTGGCCTCTTCGAGGGCCTTCTCGTACTCCTGTTCGGCTTCGTCGTACCGCCCGGCCTCTTGCAGGTTCTTCGCCTTCTTCTTGCGACGGCGGAAGCTCTTTCGTTCCTTTTCCGAGCGGGCGCGGACCTGGGCTTTGATGCGCCGGACCGCTTTGGAGGCCGGCCGCGGAGGAGGGGCTGGCTCGGGCCGCGCGGAGATCGTGGTGCCGCTGGGAGCGGAGTCCGCGGACACGGTCGTGGCGTGGATGGGGGTCTTGACGGTGGGTCCGAGAACCAGATCGACGTTCGACTCGAGGCCCTTGGTGCTCTCGTTGCCGGCTCCAAGCTCGTCCAACTGTCCGAGCTTGTCTCGGGCTTGTTCGAACTCGTTGCTGTTCCACGCGTCGAGGGCGTCGGCGTAGAGCTGGTCGGCTTGTGAGGCGATCCTGTCGTCGCCGAGTCCGTACGCCACGCCTTCGCCGCGGGAGAATCCTTCGACGACCGAGCCCTCGCCGGGTTCGAGACGTGAGGCGTACCGTGAAGGCAGGCCGTGGGTCGCCCGCAGCACCGCGATGGGCGCGTCGACGGTCGGCAGAGCGATGTCCCCTCGAGCACGACGTTCCCACGCGGAACCTTCACCGCGAAGGCCGACGACGACGGGTACGACGGATAGCCCCTCCACGGTTTCGACCGAGCGCGGCAGAGGGATCCGGTAGACCTCGCCGTCCCGAGTCGGGCGCGTGGGGCGTCCGGCGACGGTGAGCCCGGTGAGCCTTGTGCCGGACGGGGGGCGGAAGACCAAGTGGGCCGCCCGCTCATTGACCACCTCGTAACGCGCCCGCATCACGAAGCGACCCTCGCGGGAGGAGACCACTCGGATGTCCGCGACCTCGATGACCATCGGTGGCGTTGGGACGGTGACATATCGGACGAGATCCAGCGTGCCGCCATCGTCGGCTCCGGGTCGCTGGAACGCGGCGGTGGGCATGCCTTGAACCAGGCCCCGACTCCACTGCGGGAGTTGTGCCGCGGCGATTGTGGTCCAGCCGGACGCGTGGGGGATCACGTCGACCTCTCCGTCGCGGGCGAGCTGCAAGGCGCTCTCGGTCCGGAAGACGTTCAGAGGGTCGATGGTGGGCACTTGCAGAGTGCTCTCCGCATCCTTGGAGACCGCAGCCGTCCACGACAGCTGGAGATCGACGCGACTGTCTGCGGGCTGTCGAAGCTGAACCTCGACTCGGTCGCCGTTGCGCTTCCAGTCGGCCACGTTGGGGCCCTCGACTTGCAGGTCGACACCCAACTCTTGGGCACGGACGCTGACGGACTCGAGCTTGCCTCGACGGACTTCCCATCGCACGCGAGCCTGGCCCGTGACCGCGCCGTCGCCCACCGTGAGTCCGATGCCGACGTGTGCCACGGACAGCGTGCCCATGGCGTCCGATCTGTCTGGAACTCGCGGCTCCAGTCGGAGTCGGCCGCCTCCGGTGATGAACCGGTCGTCTTCGCGAAGGACGGGGCGCTCGTCGAGATCCACGACCTGCAACCCGTTGTCACTGTGCACCACGACTTCGCCGCGCGGTGCGGCAAGCAGGGCCAACTCCACCCCCCTGTCCGCCTTGCCTGGAACGAACGCCACAACTTCGAGCACCGCGTCTCGCTCGATGCGTTCGACCAACAGCAGACCATCGGGCGTGGACCACGTTCGAGCGGGCTTGCCACCCAGCCGAACACTCCGCACATGGACTCGCTCGGCGCTCAGGAGCATGCTGGCGTACCAGGCCGCGCGCTCGGTCGACAGACGCCACGTGCCCCGAACCTCGACGCCTCCAGGGACCACCTTCAGCTGCAGCGCTCGGTCGAGGACGTGCGGGCCGGGGGCACGCTCGGGGTCGTGTTGAAGACCTTTCCACCTCGCACCATCCAACTCCGCCGACGATCCAGGAGCAGCCAGCAAGAGCCAGCCAGCGGCGGTGAGAGAGGTCCAGGAAGCGGCCATGAACGGGGGCGCCGATCTTACGCACGAAGCAGCTTCCAGGGTTCAGGGAATCGTCACATGGCCGGTTCGCCCCAGCCGTGCGCCTACCAGCGGGGAAGTGACGTGGGGCTCCGACGACACGCTCTACTTCTTGCTCCAGCGGCAGTGCCCCGAGGTGGCAGCGCATCGAACCACCGCTGGTTTGCACCGGGGAGATGTGAACTCCGGGCTGCTCAGAACATCCCGTTGTCGTTCTTCGCGGATTCGGGCACCACTTGCGGCACGTCCCAGTGCTCCACGATTCGCCCGGCGTCGTCGAACCGGAAGATGTCGATGCCCGCGTAGTCGTGGTCCCCCGGCCAGTGCTGGGCGCAGTGCAAGACGACGTGGTTGCCTTCTGCGACCGTCCGCTTGAACTCGACGCGCTTGCCACGAAACTCGGCGGCCATTCGTTCGAAGTAGGCGATGAAGGCGGTCTTCCCGTCTCCAACCTCTGGGTTATGTTGGATGTATTCCTCTCCGACGAAGCGCTCTATGGCCTCGGCCGGGCGGCACTCGTTGAACATCAGGTCGTAGAACGCGATTGCGGTGGCGCGGTTGTCTTCGGGACGTGTCATTTCCTGTCTCCTCGTGGGTTCGGCGGTCAGAGCATTCCGTTGTCGTGGGCCATGTCGTCTGGGACCGACTCCCACGCGACCCAGTGCTCGGTGATTCGATTTCTCTGGACGCGGAAGAGGTCGCTGATGACCACGGGGCGGTCCCCACGGCGCCCGCGGGATTGGGTCAGCGCCCACTGCCCACGGGCGATGACCCGGACCAGCTCTTCGTGGACGATCTCGCCCCGTTCGACCGCATCCACCCAGCTGGCCCGACCGTCTACAAGCCGCGGATCATGTTGGATGCAGTTGCGTGCGATACCTCGAACAAGCGTGCGATGGTCTCGACCGACCAACCCTCGCTCGACGAAGCTCCGGACATGCGCTCGCGTGCGCTCCGTCCCCGAGGACAGTGAAGCGGCGTCAGGAGCGGTGCCATCGAGAAGCCCATGACCGCTAGGGTTGAGCTGCCGCTGCGTCATCCCCACATCCCAGTGTTCGACGAACTGACCGCCTCGCATCCGGAACACATCCATTCCCGAGATCTCTCGGTCGCCGCGGCGGTAGGCGCCATGAGTCACGGCGAAGTCGCCGTCGCCAAAACTGCGGAGCACACGGATCTTCATGCGCCGCTCGTCGGGCAGTCCGGCCGCGTCTTCAACAAAGCCGAGTAACCCCTGAGGACCGTCGGGGACCCGGGGATTGTGTTGGCGGTAGTCATCGCTGATCAGCGGCTCGATCGCGTCGGGGTTGGCCTCCGAGATCCCTTGCTCGAGCAGGGTGACCGCCATGTCCGTTCCTGGGTGTTTATGGTGGACTTCAGCCGCGCAGGACGTCAGGGCCAGGGCTGTCACGGCCCACGTGATCCGCCGTTGCATGCAACGATCATGAACCCGGAGGTGACGAGCCTCAAGCACACAGACTGTTCGATCCTGTCGAACAGTCATGCGACCGTATCACGCAGTGCTCTCGCCCAAGGACCAGCATCTCCTCTTCGTGTTCGCGGCGGTCGTTCGGCACAAGAGTTTCACAGCCGCCGCACAGGAGCTCCAGCTGACCAAGAGCGTGGTCAGTACCCACGTCCGCACGCTCGAGGAGCGGCTCGGATCACGCCTGCTGGAACGCACGACTCGGCGCCAACGCCTGACTCAGTTGGGTGAGGCGGTCTACGCCACGGCGCGCCAGATGGTCGGGCTCAACGCCGAGCTTGGGGCTCTGCTCGAGGCGCAGCGGTCGACTCCATCGGGCACGCTTCGGGTGGCCGCACAGACCGACCTAGGCCGGCGTTTCGTCACCCCCGTCCTCGCACGGATGTGTGAAGAGCACCCGGAGCTCGACGTCGACGTTCGCTTCAGCGACCGCGAGGTCGATATGCTCGCATCCGCGGTCGAAGTCGCAGTGCGGCTTGGTGTCCCCCGAGACTCGGAACTCGTCGCGAACAAGATCGCCGATGACACCGAAATCATCGTGGCTGCGCCTTCTGTTGCGAAAGCGTGGTCAGCCGCGAAGAAGCCGGCAGAGCTTCGCGACGCGCCCTGGCTCGTGCATCGAGAACTCCTGTCGAGCCGATGGACGTATCGAGGCCGCAACGGCACCCGCAGCGAGTTCACTGTCACCCACCGTCGCGCCACAGCCTCGACCGTCTCGACGCTTGTGGATTTGGCGCAGGCCGGTTGTGGGCTGGTCGTCCTCCCTGAACTGCTCGCCGAACCCGCCCTCGAGGACGGTTCACTCGTACGCGTATTGCCGACTTGGCGCAGACGGAAAGTGGAGCTCTACGCCGTCCGTCCCTCTCGAGAACACACGCCGGTCCGCATAACCGCGTTCATCGAAGCCTTGCGCCGCACGCTCGCAACCCGCGACACCGTCAGGAGCGAAGGAGGCGAGTGAGAGGTGTGCCCGGTTTCACCACAGGCTGCGACGCCAAACCCGTCGTCCTCAGCTGACGTGAGTTGGTTTCTTGGCGATCAGCCCTCGGGCTCGTACTCGTCGCACGCGGTGTCGATCAAGCCCACCGCTTCTTGGAAGAACGCGTTGTAGTTGTCGGCGCAGATGTTCGCCGTCATGCCGCGGTCTTCGAACAGCTCGACAAAATCGACGACACGCTGGGTCGGATGCACGACAGGGCCGCCGGCTCCGTCGACGCAGCTGGCGTCTTCGGTGTTGATGATGCCGAGCATGACGACGTCGTCCGGGTCACCACCCTTGGCCGCCACGACGGCGTCGTACCATTCCTGCGGCGACCCGACGGTGGAAGCGTTGTCGGGGGTGTTCGCGACCGGATAGTCGTCGGTGATGAAGGTGACGACCAGGATGGCGTCGTCGCGAACGAACCCACGATTGCATCCTCCCGCCTCGTTTTGGGTTGTGACGGCGTCCGCGATCGCGCTGGTGGGCATCTCTGCGCCATCACCAAAGATGCCGACCTTGGCCATGCACTGGAACAGATCCGTGATCTCGCCTTGGTCGAGGTCCGAGGTCAGAAAGCGCTGGCCTTCGGGTACGCCGCAGATCGTGTTGCTGGCGTCGTTGTTGTAGGGCGCGACCTCTCCCGCCCCAAGCGTGACCTCGCAGGCGACATCGAGGTCCGCCTTGGCCTCGCACCAGTCGCCGCACCAAAAACTGTTGGGGCTGCAGGGCTCGCACGCGCCATCGATGTCGCCGCCGGCGTCCGAGTCGGTGACCATGATCTGGAAATCCTGCGCTTGGACCGTCGCGAAGATGGTCTCGATGAACGGACCGAAGCTGTTGACCAAGGCTGTCTGGTGGGCGCCCATCGATCCGGAGTTGTCGACGACGAACAAGAAGTCGATCTTCGTGCACCCGTCCGTGGGCGGTCCGGCGCTATCGTCCGCCGCACCGACGTCGAAGCCCCCGGGCTGGTCGTCCAACACCTCGGTGTCCGTCCCTTCGCCAGCGTCGGTGCCCTCGTTGTTGGCCGCCGAGGTGCTCCCACTCGTGAGCGCGTTCGTCGTACCCGCGCTTGCGGAAGCTGCGCCCGAGCCAGACTCGAAGGGGTTCTCTTCGCGGACGTCGGTGCAGCCGGTCGCAAGGGAACAGCCCGAGAGAACGACCGACGCCCGACGCATGTGGGGGTAATGCGTGCATGCACGCACCATGGGTCAGTTTTTCTCCAGGCGCTGCCGACGATGCCTCCGCACGATGTCCGCGACTTCTCGACGCAGCCGCTCTTCTCGCTTGCCTACGGCGCGAAAACGCACTAGGTGTTTCCCCTGTTCGAGGATCGCGGCCCATGACTTCAAACAGCACTAGCACCAAGCAGGCGGCGCGATCTGGGGATCTGGTCGCGCGGATGCCCAAGCCGGCAAGCCGGACCCGATCTTCGATATCGCGGAGGGCATTCTTCGAGCGCGCAGCCGTCGGAGCGGCCGCCGCGGCCACGGGTTGTTCGTCAGGGAGCGATGACTCCACGGACCACGTTCGCGTCGCGTCGCTGCGCGAGCTCGAGGCCGGTCCGGTGGAGTTCGACCTGCCCGGCACAGGGAGGTGCTTTGTCGCGAAGCTGGACCCGCCCGCCGGGTCCGCCGACGAAGGACCCGATGTTGTCGCGTTCTCTTCGTTGTGCCCGCACATGGGTTGTCCCATCGGGCTCGAGGCGGTCGACGTGCAAACGGGCCGCTTCGGACCCTGCAGTTGCCATCAAAGTCTGTTCGACATTCGTCGCAAGGGGACGATGGTGCGCGGCCGAGCCTCGTGCAACCTCGCCCAGGTGGAGCTGAGGATCGAAGGCGACGACGTCTACGCGCTGGGCGTCGACGGTTTACCGTTTGGCGCCGCGCTCGACAGTGAGACCGCGCTGACCACCCCACTGGATGTCACCGAGAACCAAGACGAAAGCGGGGCCTGAGCATGAGCAAGAAGCGTCTTCCCAACCTGGATCGCCGCCGTTTCACACGGCTCGCTCTCACGGGCGCCGCGACGGTTCCTCTGGCTCGGTCCTCTACCGCGCGAGCGGACTCCGACGCCGAAGACCCACGCTTGTTCATCCCTCCGGTGAGCGCCGAAGAGCTCACTTCGGCCTGCGCTTTTTGCATCGTTGGCTGCGGCTATCGCATCTATCGCTGGCCGGTCGAGGATGAGCCCGGTGGGCTGAACGCACAGGACAACGCCCTGGGAGTGGACTTCCCGACCACCGCGATGCCGTGGATCTCGCCCAACCAGCACAACGTGGTCGAGGCCGACGGACGGCTGCAACACGTGGTCGTCGTCCCGGACTGGAAGAGCACGGTGGTCAATCCGATGGGAGACCACAGCCTGGGCGGGACGCTGGCCCGGCGTTTGTATTCGGCCGGGGATGAACTCAAGCGCGACCGGTTTCTGCGCCCTCAGCTGCGCTTGGGTGATGAGCTGCGAACCATCGAGTGGGACGATGCCATCGAGATCGCGGCCCGGGTCGGTCGCCACGTGATCGATACCGACGGCCCCCTCGCGTTCGGTCTCAAGACGTTCACGTACCAGTTCTACGAGAACACCTACGCGATCACGAAGCTGGCCTTTGAAGCCGTACAGACCCCTTGCTGGGCTCCCCACGATCAGCCGCGTTCCGGGTCATCCACGCCCGGGTTGTCGGTGGCGGGCGTCGATGCGTTCAGCGCGAGTTACCCTGACTGGCGAGACGCCGATGTGGCCTTCTTGTCGGGTGTTGCGGCCTACGAGGCGCGCGGGGTTCTGTTCGACAACTGGGTGAAGCTCGTACCGGACGCTGAATCCGGAGGTCGGCTGGTCGACGACGAAGGCAGGCCGACGAAGGCGCTCGTGGTTGTCAACCCGCGACGAGACGTCGCCGCGCAATGGGCCGAGGAGCACGGGGGGATTCACCTGCAACTGCGGCCCGGCACCGACACGGTCCTGAACAACGCCATCGCGAGAGTGATCCTCGAACGGGGCTGGCAGGATGAAGCGTTCGTCGAGGAGCACGTCGTCGGTGAGGAGGAGCTGGCGATCGAGCGAGAGGGCAACGCGATGCGTGAGGCCTACGGGATGACCTTTGCCCAGTGGTCGGACATGGTTCGCTCCGACGACCGCTACACCCTCGATCAGGCCGAGGCAATCACAGGCGTGGCAGCGGCCGACATCGAGCGAGCCGCATCTCTACTTGCCGAGCCGCGTCTCGATGAGTCGGGCGAGCTCCGGCGGCCGCGTGCCTCGTTCATGCTGGAGAAGGGCAACTACTGGTCGCACAACTTCCCCAACAGTGCCTCGCTGGTCAGCTTGGGTCTGGTCTGCGGCGCGGGAAACCGGCCGGGCCGGGTGATCTCGCGGGGTGGTGGCCATCAGCGCGGGATGATGCGTGCTGCCCCCTATCCGACCGACGCGTCGCCTGACACGCTGCAGGGGCGCCCCGCGGGGCTCAACCTCGACCAATGGGTGATCGAAGGAAACCTGCGCTTGGCTTGGGCCATCGGCTGCACCTGGGCCGGGGGAGGGACTGCAGGGGCGATCCCCTTGTTCATCCGCATGCGTCAGCTGACGCGTGAGACCGGCCCGCAGCTCGATGAGTCGATCGCCTTTCCGGCGGGGCCAGACGGAGGGCTCGACGTCGAAGCGGTGATCGACGCCCTCACCGCCCGGGCCGATGCCGGCGGCATGGTGATGATCCAGCAGGACATCTACCCGCAGGACCTGACGTTCTTGGCCGACCTGGTACTGCCCGCGACATCGTGGGGGGAGGGCGCGTTCACTCGCATGCAAGGCGAACGACGGCTCCGGCACTACGCTCAGATCTCCGATGCTCCCGGCGAGGCGCGGGACGACTGGGCGATCGTGGCAGCCGTCGCGAAGCGCATGGGCTACGCGGGTTTCGATTGGACCCGTTCGGCCGAGGTGTTCGAGGAAGCCGCAGCCGTGTCAGGAGGGACGCAGGCGTATGGAGCGTTGATCGAGCACGCCCGCGCTCAGGGACGGTCGGCTCACGACGTGCTCGCAGAGCGCGGTACCCAGGGGTACCAGTGCCCGCTGCGGCTCGAGGACGGCGTGGTGCTCGAGACGCCTCGTTATCACGACGCACAGGTTGCAGCTCAGACGGACGGCGAGCGGGGGGCGTTCGGAACGAGCACGGGCAAGGCGGTTTTTGCTCGCGGCGATTGGGACGACGTGGTGCCACGGCAAGAGATGCTTCAGCCCCGTGATGGCGAGTTGTGGGTCATCAACCGTCGAGACTCGCGAACGTGGAGCGCGATGGTGGAAGACCGCCGCATTCGTCACCGCATGGACCAGATGCCGGAGAACGTGCTCGAGGTCAGCCCCCAGGACGCGGCCTCGCTCGGGCTCGCCAACGGGGACCCGATCAAGGTGGTGTGCGCCGCGGTGCCCGACCTGGATGTCGCAGCAGTGCCGGGGATGGATGGCGAGTTCTCGGCGGTCGTGGAGATCAGCGAGGACATGCTGCCGGGGGTGACCTGCGCCTACTTCAACTACCTGGGCAGCGTGGCACACGCGGCGAACAACGTCGTCAGCAACACCACCGACCCGATCAACGGGATGTACTCGTTCAAGCTCGGGCGCGGTCGTATCGAGCCACAGTAGCAGCCCGCGGTGTCTCACCACGGACTGCTGTCGTTCGCCTCAGTACGTCTGATCGTCGGCGGTCTGCCCGGTGCACCCTTGGTCACCCGAGGGCGCTTGGGGGTTGAGGGCGACGCCGCCTTCATGGCCACCGTCGCCGCCTGCGCCACCGACTCCGGCCACGCCACCGATGATGCTGACGTCGACCTGCGCAGCGTTGCCGCCGGAGACCAGCGCGATGCCGATCGCGGAGCCGCCGCAGCCTCCCGACCCCGCGCTGGCGCCACCGCCATCGCCACCGCCGGCACCGTTCCGGCCATCGCCGCCTTCTTCTTGCCCGCTCGCGCCGGTTCCGAAGCCGCCGCCGCCGCCTCCATCTCCGCCGCTCCCACCTTGGCCGCCGATGCCTCCGGTGCCGACTTCGATCTCGCTGCGGGTGATCGCGATGTTGGAGTCGATCACGACGACGCCGAACGAACCGCCACCGGGCCCACCGCCGGTGCCTTCCGTTCCGCCGCAGCCACCGCCTCCGCCTCCACCGCCGCCTCCGCCTTCGTCGGTCTGGTTGCCGCAGAAGAAGCCGTCTTCGTCACTTCCGCCCGGTCCACCGCCGCCGCCTCCGGTTCCGTTGAAGCCTCGAGAGCCCGAGGCGCCCATCGTGCCCATCCACAAGCCTCCCGCGAACACACCGACTGCGTCGTCTGCAGGTGCGGCGGCCGCTCCGGAGCCACCGGGGCCGCCCGCACTACCCACCGAGCCGTGGCCCGCTTCGTCGCTACAGCCGCCGCAGGTGTTCGTTCCCTGGTTGCCACCGCCGCCGCCATCGAGGGGGTCTCCTCCCGCTGAGCCGTCGCCGGGAGCAGTGTTTCCACAATCGAACGCGCTGCCGCCCACGCCGCCGGTTGCACCGCAGGTGGACGTCCCGCTGGATCCGCCCGTGATGCCCGAAGCGTTGCCGCCGGTGAGGCCCGAAGCGCCGGTGTCCCCGTTGGTCCCGTCGATGCCGGAGCCGCCGTTGCCCGCGATCACCCGGACGAAGTCGAGTTCGAACAGGTCGTCCTGCACTCCGTCGACCCAGACCGCGTAGGTGCTCTGGCCTTGGTCCGCGAAGTCGATCGCCTCGATCGTGACGCCATCGATCTCGACCCGCGCGTCGAGGTCCTCGGCGATCAGGGTGCGGGCTTCGGTGCCGCGGATGGTGACGGTGTTGGCCACAATGTCGCGGTCCCAGCTTCCCGGATCATAGCCGCCAAACATCGAGACGCCGCTGACGGCGGTCACGGTCTCGTTGTAGATGCCGGTGCTGATCAAGACGTCGCACGGCGTGTCGCACGTCAACGCCACCGAGATCGCTTGGCCGAGCGTGGACACGGGGGTCTCTGGCGTGAGGCCATCGTTGAGGTCGCTTCCTCCATTGACCGGAGTTGCCACGAAGACCGAGTGGTCGAGTACGCCGTCGAGACCGTCGCAGTTCTCGTCGGTGTTGTCCTCGTCTGGTGGGTCGAGGTCGCCGCAGCCCGTGGTGCCGGTCTCCCCCTCGGTATCGGTGTCGGCGTCGGTATCGCCGTCGGTCCCGGTGGTGCTCTCGTCCACAGTACCCGAGGTCGATGAACTCGAGTCCTGTCCGCCGGAACCGGTCGCACCCGTGCTGCCGTCGGTCTCGCTGATCCCGACCGGAGGTCCGCCCGTCGAAGTCCCCTGAGTTTCTCCGCTACCGAAGGTCAGCCCACTGGCGCCGGAATCACTTCCGCCGCAGCCCAACGCCAATAATTGCATCGATGCCAACGACGACAACGCAAACCGTGTCCACCCCATACCCGTCATGCAAAGACTGTATCAGGCGTTGGGCGGCCCCCGGCGAGATGGTCTGCTAGAGTGCTTGTCGGGTGAGGTGCGAAACCTATCAAGGCTGGCTGCTTGGCGTGGGGGCCGCTTTGGCGCTCGCGTGTTCTGAACCGCGGAGCGAGCAGGATCCCGAAACCCAGCCGACGAGCGCGAGCGCCACAGCCACAGCCACAGACGGTGCGACGCAAGCGCAGGGCACGGGAAGCCCCGAGTCAGACTCCAGCTCAGACTCCGGACGCCTCGACGTCCCGCAGATCCCCGACGTCGCCAGCGGCGATGGGTGCGACGCCGTCGACATCCTCTTCGTCATCGACAACTCAGCATCGATGGGGACGTTTCAGCAAGCCCTCGCGGCTGCGTTCCCGTCGTTCGTCGAGCAGATGTTTCAGACCCTGCCGGCTGGAATCTCGGTCCACGTCGGCGTCACCACGACCGATTTCTGGTGCACGGCGGAGTCTTGCGAGTGCGCTGAGTCCACGCTCTCGTGCCAGACCGCGGCGACGCTCGAAGAGGTCGAAGCTCACTACGCGCCACCGACAGAGGGCAACAACGGCACGAATGGCGGGCAGGGCAGACTGTATGTCCACGACACGCTGCCGTTCTTTGAGACGTCGACCGACGACGACCCTGAGGCTCTCAGCGAGTGGTTCTCCGGGGCCGCGACCGCCGCGGGCGAGCAAGGGTGCTCCTTCGAGATGCCCGTTGCGGCCGCCGGCTACGTTGCACACCCAAGCAACGCGGACACCAACGCCGGGTTCATCCGCGACGAGGGAGCGGTGCTGCTGGTGTTCTTCTTGACCGACGAGCCGGACAAATCCCCGGAGCCCACCGCCAGCTACTTGGACACGTTGCTGGCCGCGAAGTCCGAGTGTGGCGGAGCCGACTGTGTCATCTCTGGTGGGTTGGTCCCCGGATGCATTGCGGACATCAATCAGAAGGCGTGGCAGTTTCTCGATGGCTTCGGCGGCGAACCGGTCTGGTCCGACATCAACGACGTGAGCGCGTACCCGACGATCGTGGGCGACGTGCTGTCCGTCGCCGTCGCAGACCTGTGCGAGACGATCATTCCCGCGGGTTAGCGGCGCAGGCGGCGAGGTTGGGGGCGAGTCCTGGTAGGCTCTGCGAACGATGTGGGTTCGTGTTGGAGCTGTAGGGCTGGTCGTGTTCGTCTCCGGGTGTAGCGATGGCCCGCGGGGTTCGATGGGACCACGGTCGAAGTGGTCCCGACGGTGCCGACCGAAGCGGGGACGGGCGTTCCAGCCGGGAGCCCCGGTGTGCCGTTCTCGATCACGATGGACGAAGGCGACATCGCCGAGGTGATGGTCGCGACGCTCAACACTTCGCTCGTCGGATCTCGGATCGAAAGCGACGACACCAACAAGCCGATCGGAGTGTTCTCGGGCCACGAGTGCGCATGGATTCCCCACAGCGTGACCGCCTGCGATCACATCGAGGACCAGCTCAGCGGGGTACGCCTGTGGGGGAGCAGCTTCGTGGCTTCCCGAATGCCAGTGCGCGAGGAGGCGAACCCCGAAGACTCGCTGTGGCAGATCGTAGCATCGGAAGATGGTGTGTCCTGACGAAGGCCGGAGGCGGCGCGCGGTAGCGCGTCGGGTCCGGTTTTCTTGCTGGACGATTCCAGGGGGTGAGAGTCCCCTCCCGGTAGGCGTCGGAGCGCCGGGTAGCAG
>Ga0316204_10002026_pt1 | contig 49067 bp, 41 predicted proteins | sample 6monrhotite_MG_2_FD_205661 | JGI IMG/M metagenome (GOLD analysis project Ga0316204, IMG submission 205661) | Microbial mat bacterial communities from mineral coupon in-situ incubated in ocean water Damariscotta River, Maine, United States -... | ecosystem: Environmental > Aquatic > Marine >... | reverse complement strand
CTAGGCTTAAAAGTAGTAAGTTATCTACAGTAAGTATTGGCTTAAACACGTTGGTGCTATTCGCTTTTTTAACAGTAGGGCTGTACGCGCTCAGTGAACTACGGGAAAGCTATTTGGGTTTAAACAAGTATGACACCCATGAAACAGGGCCGTTCTATATAAGTATCCGATATATTTCTTTTCTATTTGTAGCTGCGTTACTACTAGTTAGCTATAAATATATAAAACGAGGCTACTTTACGTCAGCTGCTAAAATTCCATTCGACATTCTTCTCTGTATCTCCTTATGTTGGATTGCCAGTAGCGAACTCATTCACTGGTTAGATCTTTCGGGGTCGTCTAATGATTATAAACTAGGACTATCTATCCTTTGGGGGGTGTTTGCCGTGGCACTGGTAAGTATTGGGATCTGGAAAAAGAAAAAACACTTACGTGTTGGTGCTATAGTGTTATTCTCTATTACGCTTATTAAATTGTTCTTCTATGATATTTCACATCTGAATACCATCTCGAAAACAATTGTGTTCATCTCATTGGGAGTACTGCTTCTTATTGTTTCCTTTTTATATAATAAATTTAAAGACATTATTTCTGGTGAAAAGTAAGATTGACAATGATGAATGTAAACAAGCTACACACTGACCTTTTAGAGAGCTTTTTTGGCCCTATCCGGTTAAATATATTAAAGCAAGAAAATGAATTGCGAATTGTTCATTTATATGATTCCGAGGATATCTCCAGAACATTGGGGGTTGTGCGGTTTAGAAATTATGATACCCCAACTATAAAAGAAACGCATAACAGAATACTAGGAGGGGAATTATTAGGCAGGACCTTAATGGAGTCGGGTGTCCCTTATGAAAAATCGTATGTTTCTACCATTCGGGTGCATTTACCAGCGTGGCTTAAAAAGGATTTTAAAACAACCCATGCAACCACCTCAGCCCTCTATTCACATATTACCTTATTTGATCAGGATCGCAATACCACAATTTTATACGCTGAATTATTTGAGATTATTCCTCCGGATATCATACATTTAATACCAAAGACCAAAAATAATTTTCAACTTATTGACAAAGAAATGATAACGCTGCTCGACTTTGCCGACATAACCGAAGCAACTATTAATAAGAATTTATGATGAACTGTATCGTTATCGGCGCAGGGCCGGGAGGAATCACAGCCACCAAAGAACTGTTAGAAAAAGGCTTTAAAGACGTGGTATGTCTGGAGCAGGCTTCTGAAATTGGTGGGGTTTTTTCCAATACGTACGATAACCTTGTACTTACATCATCCGTAACCTTTAGTATGTTTTCTGATTTTTGGGTAGGCGATGGAAAAAGTCATCATTTCTGGACCAAAAACGAAGCTGTTGATTATTGGACAGCCTATTCCAATCATTTTAAAGTAATGGACCATATCCGTTTTGGAAGCAAAGTTGAAAAAGTAGTGCAACGTGAAGATGGGACCTGGAACATTACCCTTTCCTCAAACGAAACGCTGCAGTGCCAACATCTTGTTATGGCAATTGGGAACAATAACATTCCCAAGTTTCCGGATTGGAAAAATGAGATTACGGAGGTGCCCTATTCCCATTCCAGAGATTACAAAAATGCCGAGCCCTTCAAAGGAAAAAATGTGTTGGTGGTAGGAGGAGGAGAATCTGGTTCAGATGTTGCCCATGAAATTTCTCAGGTAGCAAACAAATGCTGGGTTAGCCTTCGGGAAACTACCGGATGGATAGTTCCCAGAAAAAGGGGAGGCCATGCTGCCGATGTCTCAACGCACCGTGGTATCTGGGATTTGCCACGAGAATATGGGCGTAAATTAAGTCCTTTTGTGTTAAAACTGGAACGTGCCAGGCAAGATCCGGTTTTTGATGCCCTGGCAGATCTAAATGAAAAAGTGAAGTCACAGAATGGGATCTGGGGGATTTTTGGTACCAAGACCCTGGCGTTGCCTAAGGCCATTGCACATTTTGGCTGCGAAGTGGTTGGCGATATTACAAGCGTGAAAAATGGTGGTAAAATTGTAGCAACTGCTGACAACAAAATCCTGGAAGATATAGATGCCATTGTTTATAGCACCGGTTATATCAACAAGGCAGATTTTATGCCCGAGTCACTTAAGACATGTGATCCCCGCCAAATGTATAAGCATATTTTCCATCCAGATCTAGGAGATAAATTGGCCTGGATTGGCTGGGCCAGACCCGGATTTGGAAGTCAATTCCCCATCATGGAGATGCAGGCCCGTTATTCTGCTATGATTTTTAATGGAGACCAAAAGTTGCCTTCCAAAGAAGAGATGATGCAACAAGCCGAAAAAGATGCGACCATGTACCTGGAGCAATTTGAGGAGAATGCAACGCGGATTCGGAGTTTGGTAGATTACCATCGATATATGAACGGGTTGGCAAAAATCATAGGATGTAATCCGCCATTGGTTGCGTACTTTTTTAAGAATCCAAAAATGTGGCTGCATCTGATGTATGGGCCAACTCAGGCAACACAATTCCGTCTTAGAGGTCCGGGAAAAAAGGTGAAGATGGCACACCAGATTATTTCTAAACTTCCAATAAGCACGTATAATCATATAGTAAAAGCAGGACTGCGAGGCCGGGTTTATTACGGTCTAAAATCGTTACTCCCATCTTTTTCAAAACCCGCTGCCTAAAGAAAGACTGGCTATATAGTAAGGCTATTCTTTACAAGGGCAGGTAACTACTAATGATCATGATCCGAATGATACATTTTATAAAACCTTGTCAACTTTCCCAGGGCACTGTAAAAGGATTATATAGGAATGTACGGTTCCGGTTAGCTATCCTTTTGTTCTTAGGCTTAATTTCCTGCAGTGGAAGCCCAAAAGCAAAAATACCTCTGAATAACGATCGACCCAATATACTGGTCCTGGTTGCAGATGATCTGGGTTATTCGGATCTTGGGTGTTTCGGTGGAGAAATTAGCACCCCCAATATAGACAGCCTTGCGCTGAATGGAATACGCTTTACCCGGTTTCATACAGCCCCCATGTGTGCCCCAAGCAGGGCTATGCTTCTAACCGGGAACGACCACCATATAGCCGGGGTAGGAAGGCAAGCCGTACAAGCGAATGTTTTTGGTTACGAAGGCCACATCACCGAACGAGTTGCCACAATTCCGGCCCTGCTCCAAAAAGATGGGTACCATACCTACATGGCAGGGAAATGGCACCTTGGCGTTAGCCCCGAAGCCAACCCTCACCAATTAGGTTTTGAAAATTCTTTTGTGCTTTTGGAAGGCGTAGGCAATCATTTCAACTCACAAGGCATATTTGGGGATAATCAACAATCTCATTATACAGAAGATGGGAATAGCACTCATTGGCCAGATGGTAAATTTTCCACCGATGTCTATACAGATAAGTTACTAGGGTTTATAGACAAAAATAAAGAAGATAAGCAACCATTTTTTGCCTACGCCGCCTATACTGCTCCCCATTGGCCCTTGCAGGCAGAGGAGAAACACTGGAAAAAATATGAAGGTCGCTATGACGAGGGGTATGAGCAGTTACGGAAACAACGGTTTCAACAACTGAAAAAAATAGGGCTTATCCCGGAGCAATCCGTGTTGCCTCCCCTTCACCCTTCCATAAAGCCCTGGGATACGCTGTCTGCTGAAGAAAAGAAAAAAGAATCCCGAAAAATGGAACTTTATGCCGGGATGATAGACAATTTAGACGCTAATGTGGGTCGTGTTATTCGTTATTTAAAAGAAATTGGAGAATATGAAAACACCCTTATTTTCTTTATCTCAGATAATGGCGCGGCTGGTGAAGATTATTATAGTGATGCGGAAATACGGCCCTATATCAACAATTATTTCAATGACAATTATGAAGATATGGGAAGTCCGGAATCTTTCATTTCCTATGGCCCTCAGTGGGCTGAGGCAGGGTCGGCCGCATTCCGGTATTACAAAGAATATACTACCAACGGTGGGATTATAGCCCCTATGATTGTTTCCGGGCCCCTGGTTGAAAATCCAAATACCATCAATGATACATTCGCATCACTGATGGATATTGCCCCCACCATCTATGAATTAAGCGGCACCACCTATCCCCAAGAATGGAAAGATAATTATGTGTATCCTATGCGAGGAACATCCTTGTACCCTACGCTAGACGGCACATCCAAAACTAGTCACCCCAATGATTATGTTTTTGCGTTAGAACATGCCGGATATACTATGCTTCGAAAAGGCAATTGGAAAATTACCAATAGTATACGTCCGTTTAGTGAGGCTAACTTTGAACTCTACGATCTTTCCAATGACCTGGGAGAAAGTACTGATCTAAAAAATATGGCTCCTGAAAAATACCGGGAACTCCTAATGGAATGGCATACTTTTTATGCTGAGATGCGGCTTCAGCTTCCGAAGTAAATATACTAGGTGACGTACTGCTTTAAATTATAAGTATAGGGTCTAAGTGGCACTGTATTTTTTTATTTAGTATCTTAAGGGGATCTATTTTGTTTGTTTTATGCACCGCATTGCCTTCTTCTTTTTGGTTTGTCTCATAAGCACCTCTTTAAACGCCCAGGAAACAAAAACTATGAAACATGTCTTTTATCTTCATGGGATGATCATTGAAGTTCAGGGCGTGAACGCTGTAAGTGATGTTTTCGGGCCCTATAAATACAATGATATCGTAGATGCTCTGAAAGCAACCGGGTATTTAGTTCACAGCGAAGTGCGTACCACAAACACAGATTTTAACGGGTTTTGCCAAAAAGTATCCCAACAGATCAATCAGCTTGTTAAGGATGGGGTGTCGCCACAAGATATTTCTGTAATAGGAGCATCTAAAGGGGCCATGATGGCCATGCAAATTTCGGATAGCAGTCCCCATCCTATTAATTATATCCTCCTGGGTGCCAATAGTGATCGTACAGAGAAAAATTTTAATTGGAAATTACACGGGCGTATCCTGGGGATCTATGAACAATCGGATACCGTTGCAGGAAAAGATTATTCCTATTGGATAGAGCGTTCTTCCGAAGCCAAAGAATTTCATCAACTGAAAATTAATACAGGCCTTGGGCATGGCTTTTTATACCGGCCCATCAAAGAATGGCTGGGGCCTGCCAAAGACTGGATAGCGCTTAAAAAATAAACTAGTAACCATCAATATATCAATCAACCTAAAAACCAATTCATGAAAAAATTATTTTACTATGTGGCCTCAATATTAATGCTGGGGTTGGCACTTAATTGTAGCGATGAGAAAAAAGGCGGAGAAAAGCCAGGCCGAAACATGTTTGGGCAAAACATCCCCCGCGGACTTACCATAACCACAGAAGGACTTAGTCCGGGCTTTACAATGTTCTCGGTACCGAATTCCGGATCTACCTATCTGGTTAATCGTAAAGGTGAAGTTGTCCACGAATGGAAAGGAACCTATGGCTCATTTAACCCCTATATTATGGATGATGGATCTATTGTGGTAGGAGAAGATGATGTAGATTATCCCGTTTTCGGCGGAGGCGGTCCCTATGGTCGTATCCAGAAAATAAGCTGGGATGGGAAAATCCTTTGGGACTTTGAGCTTGCTGATGAACAAAACATATTGCACCATGATTTTGCCGTGAAACCCAATGGAAATATTCTGGCCATTATCTATGAGGCAACTTCTTATGACGATGCGATGGCTATGGGAAGAGCACCTCATTTAATTCCACACTCTGGCCCCTGGTTAGAAAAAATAATTGAAATAGAGCCACAAGGCTTACACGGGGCAGCTATTGTCTGGGAATGGGCTGTAAAAGATCATCTCATCCAGGATTTAGATGAAAGCAAACCGAACTACGGCAACCCGGCAGACCATCCTGAACTTCTTAGTTTTAATACCGGGGACTCTATTCCGGAGGCCATTAGTCAGGATAGTCTGGAAACCCTGAAAGCCATGGGTAGAGGTGGCAGAAATAAAAACAGATTTAATGCAGGGTCAGACATTTATCACTTTAATGCCATTAATTATAATCCTGACCTACAGCAGATCGCAATTAGTTCTCCCGAGTTGAGTGAAGTATTCATCATAGATCAAAGTACCACCACTGAAGAAGCCGCCTCACATGCCGGTGGAAGAAGTGGTATGGGAGGTGACTTCTTGTACCGCTGGGGCAACCCTGAAAATTACCATCATGGTGACTCTACCAATCGTCGTTTATGGTATCAGCACGATGTTCGTTGGATAGAAGCTGGCAAGCCGGGAGCTGGCAACCTAACTATTTTTAACAATAATGTCCCCAACGGTCCGGATACGCTCGACTATACCTCTGTTTATGAGATTAAACCTCCTTTAACAGCCGCAGGCACCTACGAACTTAGGGCAGATGGGGATTTTGGACCAGATAAACTAGAATGGAACTATGTTGCCAAGGACACTGTCTCCTTTTACGCCAGCTTTATATCAGGTGCCCATCGCATGGAAAACGGAAATACTTTTGTTAACGCAGGACCTATGGGGCGCTTTTTTGAAGTAACCCCGGAAAACGAGATTGTCTGGGAATACCTCAACCCGTATCGGGGCAATGCAACGAAACCAAACGGGGATCCAAAAGATCTTATGCCCATGACGTTCAGTACATTCCGATCAACTTTTGTGTCTGCGGACCACCCGGCACTAAAAGGAAAAGAATTAAAACCTGTAGATCCACAACCCGCTACTTTTAAGATGCCCCCGCCTCCCCCGGAAAAAAAGGAAGAGTAGCAGTTGTTCAAATTGTATAGTCCGCCTAAAGGAACATATAGTTTCTTTCGGGTGGACTTTTTATTTAGCGCAACCCAACATTAAATACTTATTGCTGAAAACCAAAAAATAGTTACATTTAAGTGTACTAAAAACCAACCAATGAAAAAATTATTTTATTACGTTGCTTCCATACTACTTCTGGGGATAGCCCTTAATTGTTCTGAAGAAAAACCTGAAGGGGAAAAGCCAGATAGAAACATGTTTGGTCATAACATCCCTCGCGGACTTACCAAGACCACAGAAGGACTTAGTCCCGGGTATGTGCTATTATCGGTGCCCAACTCCGGGTCTACCTATCTCCTAAATCGCAAGGGAGAGGTAGTGCACATTTGGAAGGGTTCGTATGGTTCCTTTTCTTCCAACCCATATCTAATGGACGATGGTTCTATATTTTTGACAGAAGACGACCCAGATTATCCTGTATTTGATGCAGGAGGCAATAATGGCCGCCTCGAGAAAATTAGTTGGGACGGAAAGATCCTATGGGATTTTGAATATGCTGACGAACAACAATTACTACATCACGATATAGCAGTAAAGCCCAATGGAAATATATTAGCCATTGCCTATGAAGCAATGTCCTATGACGAAGCACTGGCCCTGGGAAGAGCGCCGCATTTAATTCCACACTCCGGCCCCTACATGGAAAAAATAATTGAACTTAAACCAGACGGACTACATGGTGCCAACATAGTTTGGGAATGGCATATAAAAGATCATCTTATCCAGGACCTTGATGAAACCAAACCCAATTTTGGTAACCCGGCAGATCATCCCGAACTGCTCAGTTTTAATACCGGAGATTCTATTCCGCCAGTTATTAGCCAGGATAGTCTGGAAACCCTCAAATCCATCGACAGGGCCGGTCCGAACACGACACGATTTAATGCCTGGTCAGACATCTATCATTTTAATGCCATTAATTATAATCCTGCCTTGCAGCAGATTGCGATCAGTTCACCTGAATTAAGTGAAATAATCATCATAGATCACAGCACCACTACAGAAGAGGCCGCGTCACATGAAGGTGGAAGAAGTGGTATGGGAGGTGACTTGCTGTATCGCTGGGGCAATCCTGAAAATTACCATCATGGAGATTCTACCAATCGCCGCTTATGGTACCAACACGATGTCCGATGGATAGAAGCAGGGAAACCCGGAGCAGGTAACCTTACAATCTATAATAATAATGTTCCCAACGGGCCGGATACGCTCGACTATTCTTCTGTTTATGAGATTAAGCCTCCTTTAACAGCAGCAGGAACCTACGAACTTAGGACAGATGGATCGTATGGCCCCGATGCATTGGAATGGAACTACGTGGCTCCGGATACGCTCTCATTTTATGGCAGTTTTATCTCCAGCGCCCACCGGATGGAAAATGGAAATACCTTTATAAATGAAGGCCCTAAAGGACGTTTTTTTGAAGTAACACCCGAAAACGACATTGTATGGGAATTTCTGAACCCATACAGGGGAGAGGCCAGAGATCTGAACGGAGATCCTGTGCGCCATATGCCATGGACATACAGCACGTTCCGTTCAACATTTGTGCCTGAAGATCACCCGGCATTCGCGGGAAAGGAACTAAAACCTTTGGACCCACAACCTGCCGTCTATAAAATGCCGCCACCACCTCCAGAAAAAAAGAAAGAGTAACGGAGAGATACTAAAATTAATACGCTACCTTTCATTTAATCTAATCAATCATAAGCACCTTCATACTACTGTGAAGGTGTTTTTTTAGGTCATTAACAATACATACGGAAACCCCCAAAAGCATTAGTCAAATGAAGAAATTCTATAAATTTTTATTGATCCTTGTGGGTCTATATCTCGTCCTCCTTATTCCCATCCCTCAAAAGGACAGTGAGCCACAAATGGCAACTCAAACCCCTTTTATTTGGGATCAGGATACCCTGTGGGAGCAATTAGAAAGTACCTTTCTAAAAGCTAAAGAAATGCCGTCTGAAGCATTAGATTCAATAGTAAAGGGGCTAACGAAGGAAACAGACAGCATCCTCAGTTTATATGAAGATTTAGCCCTACAACCCAATAATGACTTTTATCCTTTAATAGAAAGTAAGTTTTTTCAGGTGGCTCCGTTAATTGCAGCTCAGGAAAACAAATCTGATTGGCATATCCGTTTTTACAACCGGGTACGGAAAAAGTTAAAATTAGATTCCCGATCCTGGGATATGGCAAATGCCAGCGCCAGAACTGTTTCGTATCGCATCTTGTATGGTATGCGGGCCACGGTGGAGGAGATTTTATTGCAATCTAATGATGATCAGTTTGTCTCCACCATGTTTGTTTACGATGAACCTTCTGCTACCCCTTCTACAGATATACTGGGAATAAAAGTGCATAGTGGGGATTTGTTGGTCAGCCGAGGCGGCGCGGAGGTATCTGCTTTTATTTCGAGAGGAAATGATTATCCCGGGAACTTTTCACACGTAACCATTGTTCATATAGACGAGCAGACGAACGAACCCTATTTTGTAGAAGCGCATATAGAAAAAGGTGTGGCCATTGCTACGCTAGACACCTATTTAAAAGATAAAAAACTGCGATTTATGGTGATGAGACCCAGAGCCGATTTGCCCCAAATGATTGCTAATCCAATGCTCCCTCATGAAGCATCCATATTTATCTCTGAGGAATCACAAAGAAGACATATTCCCTACGACTTTCAAATGGACTATTACGATGCTTCAGCCATGTTCTGTTCCGAAGTAGGGTCCTATGCTTACAAACACTACGGGGTTAATTTATGGGAGTTTGAGTCTACCATCTCTTCCAATGGGATTATGGAATGGCTGCATAATTTTGGGGTGGAAAATTTTGTAACACAAATGCCCTCTGATCTCGAATACGATCCCATGTTGAGTGTGGTAGCGGAATGGCTAAATAAGGAAGTTCTTTTCCAGGATCATGTAGACAATGCGGTGATGGATGCGCTCATAAGCAGGGCCAATGATGGGGAACAACTGAGTTATAATAGCTGGATGTTACCGGTAGCCAGAGTTCTTAAGGGGTATTCATTTTTTCTAACTTCTATAGGAAAAGAAGGGATTATTCCTGAAGGAATGGGAGCCGTCACGGCCCTGAAAAACAATAATTTTGTAGATCGTTTTCAGCAATGTAAAGCCCAAACCGAGTCAAAAATTGACACTTTTGTGGAAGAAAATAACTATTTGCCCCCCTACTGGCAATTAGTACGAATGGCCGAAGAAAGTCTGTAGAAAATTGTTTTTTTTGATATAGGTGCAGTCATTATAATTTAAGGTGTTGAGCCACAGCGATTTTCATCTATTTTTTAGTATCTTATGGTACTTAAAACCTAAAAACCAACCAATTATGAAAAAATTTATTTTTTTATTTGCATTGCTTATTGGCTTTGCCGTAAGCGCCCAGGACAGCTATTATACGATGTATAGCTTTGTCGTAGCCCCACAGGACCAGGCCACTGTGTATGATTTGGTGAACGACTTTTACTCAAAGAACAAACCCGAGGGTGTTTTTGTAAGGCTTTTTGAAAACCACTTTAAAGACCCAGGGAATAAGGCCACCCATTCACTTGTTTTTTTGGGATCTCAGGAAGCGGTAGGCAATTTGTATGCCGGAGGGCCAAACGATACCTTTGCTCTTTTCTTAACACGCCTTAATCAACATATTAAGGAAGGGGCTGGTTCTTCCATGGGAAGACACATTGCCATATACGGAGATACGGATACACGATATCCTGCCCAACGATACTATTTACTTAATGTGAAAGACTCGGAAGCCTTTGACGCAGGCTATAATAAATTTCATTCCAAACATAATCCACCCGGGGTATTAGTGAACATGGGCACCACAATAGCTGGGAGTGCCGGCAACTTTAATCGCTGGGTAATTATTGGGTTTAAAGATATTAAGACGGCTCTTGGCGGGCCCAATAAGTTGCTTTCAGGAGCGGCCCTTAGTGCTAGAGAAAAAGCTTGGGATGAGTTCCAGTCAAGCAACGGAGGAGTAAGCGTTGTTGGCTCTGGTATGCGTGTTTTACTGGGGGCCTGGTAATATTTAACCATAGACTAGCAACACAAGATTAGAATTCTTTGTGTTGATTGGTAAAGTAAAAAGAGGCTGGTATTTAAGAAATACCAGCCTCTTTTTATATGTGCCATTATTCTTTTTCCACCACATTGTATCCCTTAAAGGCTGTCCAGACCAAAACTACCTGCAACAGGGCTATTATGACGCCAATCTTATCGCTAATCCCATGGGGCTCACCCATATAAAAAAGCACCCACTGAGCGGGAATAGGGATCAACAATACTAGTGCCCATAGATTGTTTTTCTTATGTCGTATTGCCGTAAATGAATGCTTCCGATCTTCTAGTGCCACATTAAGTACGAAGGCCCCAATTAGAATCATTAATGGGAGTATGGCGTAAGAAAGGTCCAAATGTACATTCATGGTTTCGCCATGGAACATATAACCCTCGCCCACAAATACCTCATAAAAGGCATTGCCAATCATACTGCCATACCACACAAATAAAAGGATATAAAAGACCATCCTATTCTTAATCCAGTAGAACGAATACATAAGTGCCAAAAATATACCCACATTAATCACCACATAATAGAAGTCGCCTCCCACGCCATCGCCATAAAAAAGTTCTCCAAAAAGGGTGGTCCCCCATTGGTAAGATTCCCCATCAGAAATACCTCTTATAAATGGCAGCCACGAGGTTGCAAAGGTAAGACCAGTTATGATCAGTAATAAATTGAGCTTCTTAAAAAATCGATTGTTCTGTTTGGTTTCCATCGGTTACGGTTTATTTTAAAGATGTTAACTAAACAAAAATGTTACACCTTGCATCGTCCTGTTCTAGCAATCCTATTTTTCTCACTATGGTAAAAAAACCTAATTAAGTTTCTTTTCTTTGGATGAAGGCCTCGCTTTCCACTACAAGAAGATGTAGTAATAGATGATTATGTTTCCTGTATTTACTAAACCGATAATCTGATTTTATCGTTTAAATGCGAATAAAATCCGTTTATACAACAGTTTTTGGCCCTTTCACAACAATTTGCGACTCCTGCCCTGCTCTAAATTGTATCTTATTAATAAGAAAATTTCTAAAAAAAACAGGTTATGGAAGAGAATTCTAACAACAACGGATTTTTAAATTCTATTTTAACAGTATTGAATCTAAGCCTTGAAGTAGTCCTGGCATTAATTGCTCTTGGATTTATAATTGGTATTTACGGCCTTCTAAGCTAATCACAAAGACCACACAACTGTCATTTTTAGTTCTACTACTGAAATGCCTAACGATGCAGCTAAACGCCTGTAGTGCGTTTAGCCTTTATGGTTGGGGTTACTTCCCCGGTTTTAAACTTATCGCAAATCCTCCTCCCGGAGCCAATCGCAACGGAACAGTAGATTCCTTGGTTACCTCTATGGTTCTGATGTTGATGGCTGTTGGATTATCATCCCAATGTGCATCTTGGGTATCTTCATAAATAATAGCCTCATAGGTAGTGTCTTCATTCAAAAATTGAAAAGAAATAGTCATTTCTCTGGCCTCTTCGTCGGTGATACCGCCAACAAACCAATTTTCAGAATCTCGTTCTTTCCGCGCAATAGAAACAAAATCTCCTATTTCCCCATTTAGAACTACGGTTTCTTGCCAATCTACGCCCACGTCCCTAATAAACTGAAACGCCGGATTGCCCTCATAATGTTCAATAAGATCGGCTGCCATTTGCACTGGACTATATATCACTACGTACAGAGCCAACTGTTGTGCAATGGTGGTGTTCACCTGATTGTTTTTCTTATACTCATTAAATTTAATATTGAATATCCCCGGTGTAAAATCAATAGGTCCTGCTAACATTCGTGTAAAGGCAACAATAGGCAAATGCTCCGGTGGATTTCCCCCGTCACTAGCCCAGGCATTAAATTCCTGTCCACGTAATCCTTCCCTGGAAATGGTATTGGGATAGGTTCTCCGCAATCCGGTGGCCTTAATTGGTTCATGCGCATTTATGGCTACCTGGTAGGTAGCAGCTTTAATTACGGCATTGTTGTATTGGTTCACCATATACTGCCCATGGTGGTATTCCCCTTTCGGTAAAATCTTACCTACATATCCTGTTTTGACGGAATGAATTCCCAGGCGTTGCATTAATGCATAGGCGGTATCTTGTTGCTTTTCGTAGGTCTCTGTTGCCGCAGAAGTTTCATGATGCATTATAAGTTCCACCCCTTTTTCTCTTCCGTACCTAACTACTTCCTCCAGATCATAATCTGGATACTGGGTCACAAAATCAAAAACACCTTCCCGATCTTCAAAGCCAATCCAATGTTCCCAGCCGGTGTTCCAGCCTTCAACCAATAGCCCTCCAATATTGTTTTTTGCAGAAAAATCTATATAGGCTTTTGCATTTTCTGTGGTTGCGCCATGTCTCCCATGTGCATTTCCGTCATTTGTCCAGGTGCCCATATCCTGTGTCATTCCATAATCCCAGGTAGATTTTCCCAGATGCATTTCCCACCATATCCCCGTATATTTTGTGGGTTTAAACCAGGAGATATCTTCTAGTTTATTGGGGTCGTTTAAATTCAGGATCAGTTTGGAGGCGATAAGATCTCCTGCCTTATCAGCAATTTGAATGGTCCGCCAAGGGGTGTGAAACGGCAGAGTTCGCTCTACTTTGTAATCCTGATTTTCTGAGCCTACCAAGTTACTTGTCATGGACGTATTTTCTGCGTCTACCATAAGAGTCATTCCGGAGTAATCTACCAAACTTGCCTCATGGAAGCTCAGATGTAGCCCGTCTTCCGTTCTCATAGTAACCGGAGTATTAACCGCATTTTCGGGAATATAGGTCGATGCCAGATTCGGGTGGTTGGCTTTCTCCAGGGCGTTAATTTTCGTAAACCTGGTTGTTGAATATAGCTGTTCATAGATATCCCAGTCCCCGGGGATCCACCATGTGGTATGGTCTCCTGTTAAATTAAACTGGGTGTTTTCTTCCGTAATAAATGCTTCGGACCAAGTTGCTTGTTCCGGGAATTCATATCTAAATGCAACGCCATCATCATATGCCCTAAAATAGATATTGATCTTACGATTAGGTACTGCAACTTCGGCTAATTCCACCACCAATTCGTTGTAATGATTCGTAACTTCCAGCTGCTCTCCCCATGGCATTTCCCATTTTTCATTGAGTGTGTTTTGGGAAGTTGAGATGATCTGTAGTCCACTTTGCAAAGCAGGTTGCTCTTTAAATTCGAACCCAAGGGAAGAGGTGTCGATAACCGTTGCGTTCTGGTGTTTTACAAGATAATAGGGCGCGCCGTCACCAGACAGGTTAAACTCAACGCTATTAGTGCCGTTGGGAGATGATACACTCGAAACCATTTTTTCCTGATTACAGGAAACGCTTAAAAAGAGTGCTCCTGCTATAGTTAAAGCTAGTAATCTGTTCATGTTATATGATTTTATTTTTAGGATTCAATTAGTTCCAAAATAACTACATATATCAAAAGTATGATTGTAATTATGAGCAACCACCACCATTTTAGTTTTATGTTCTTTGCAATCTTAAACTCAATCAACGTCCAGACTGCGAAATAAAGGTGCCAGATCCACCAGGAACTAACATCATAAAGCAGCATCAGGGCCATCCCAATGGCAAAGTACAAAAATGAACAATCGAATTTCCTTTTTTTGGGATCCTTCGGACTCTTTATTGGTGGTGGTGTTCTCCTGCTTCGAACTATTTTCTTACTTCGCTACCATTAGTAATAGTCGTATAAAAATAGTGCATATTCTTAAATTTTGCCTGAAAAATAGGTGTCCTCTTCCCGACTATTGGCCGGAAGATTTTAGCAACTCATATCCCTGGTTTATACCCTTTTCCATAGCCGGTACCCCGCGTTCCATCCAAACTGGTTTGGGAGCTCCTTTTAAATAATGATCAAAAAACTGCGCCATCCTGATATTAAAGTCCTTCCTGTTTTGCCATTTTAAGGGCCAGTGTGGCTCCCCATTGTAATTCAGGAACCAGGAAGGTTTTCCAAGGCGCCGTAAGCTCACAAAGAATTCTATACCCTGGTACCACGGCACATGACCATCGGCATCGTTATGCATAATTAGGAGGGGCGTATGTATCTTGTCCATATTAAAAATGGGAGAATTTTCCAGGTAACGGGTAGGATATTCCCAAGGGGTTCCTCCTATTCTGCTCTGGGTATGCTCGTACTGAAATTGCCTGCTAAGGCCTGTCCACCATCGGATGCCTCCATAGGCACTAATCATGTTAGGCACGGGCGCACCGGCCTCGGCAGCCTTAAAAATATCTGTCTTGGTCACCAGGTACGCAATCTGGTACCCGCCCCAGCTATGGCCTTGTACGCCAATATTTTCTCTGTCCACAAACCCTTTTTCTATGAGGGAGGTTACTCCCGGAATCACACAATTGTAGGCGCTTTCTCCGGGATAGCCGATACGATATTGAATATCCGGATTAAATATTAAGTACCCCCTGCTGGCGTAAAAACTATAATTAATGGTAGACCTTCCGGGAGATGGTGCCCGGTGGCGGTGAATCCCATCCGAACTTCTTTCATAAAAATTCACAATCATAGGGTACTTTTTAGCCGGATCAAAATCTTCTGGCTTTACCAACATCCCCGATAACTCCACCCCGTCCAATGAGGTCCACTTTACAAGCTCTATGGTTCCCCAATTATAGTCTTTTTGTTGGGGATTTGCGTCACTCATTTTTTGTTGGGATGTAAAATCTAGATCGGCCATATGCAGGTCCGGAAATTCTGTAAAAGATTCCCTTGTAAACAGCAATTGTTCCGATAAGAGGGCTTTTGTAGGTCTCCCGTATCTGTAAGGACCACTTACCAAGGATTTTAAGCTATTGCTCTTAAAATCATACGCCGCGTACCCGCTGCTTTTGTCTTCTTCATTAAAGGTTGTCAGCAGTGCTTTTTCGGTGGTGTCTATGTATTCCTTTTCCCAGTTAAGTTGCACATAGCGGTAGACGGTTTTAGTCTCCCGGCCTTTTGTGAGCCTGGTGGACGACCCTGTGGCCGGATCAAACTTCCAAATATCATAGCGGTCATACAAGAGTAAGGCCCCGTCCTTTTCTGTCCAACCTGCAAAGCCGTAGGGAGAAGGAAAACTGGGAGAATCGTGGAGTTCATCGTAAAAAACCCTGCCTTTTGTTAACGCCAAATAGCGTTCTTTTTCTATATGATAGGTAAACCAAAGACTTTCGGCATTGTTATACCCAAAGACAAAGTTGCCTTTAGGGCTTAGACGTGCGCGCCCGGCTAATTTGGTGAGCACTTTTTTACGGGCTCCGGTAGCAACATTCACCACGGCATAGTCGCGGGCTCGTTCGCCAGTCCATTGACTTTCCAGCGCATAGGGCGTAGGGTTATTAAGCAGTACCATATTGGCATTGCCTTTGTCTGTAATATAACTATCTGGGTAAGTGGCATTGGCCAGTTGGGTAAGCGTCTTCTTTTTATCTAAATGGATGACGGCTGTATAGGCTTGGATAGTATCGTTCTTTAGTTGCAGTTCCTGCACCGTATAGAGTCGGGGTTCGTCGTAGGTCCATACCTCAACATTCACAATTTCCTCATCTGTAAGCATCGTATCTTTTATGACGGGAGGCCTGGCCAGACCAAAATAGAGCTTGGTCTCATCCTTGGAAAAGTACACTTCCTCGGTGGCAGAAGGTCGGAGGTCATTACCTGTAGTTTGTGCATCTACTAATTTTTCTGAGCTGGCCATTCCGGCTTGCCAGTGATATAGTTCTCTGGGCCGCAATTGCACTTTGGTGGTATCTGCATCTACCACAAAGCCGAGGTGGTCGCCGGTCTCACTAAGGCTAAGCTGGGCATAGGTAGCCTTTTTTACTTCGTGCACTTTGGTGAGTTTTGCGGTGTCAAAATTAAGCACATAGACCGCGGCATTCGCCGAATCTGTTTCTCCGCTTGTAACCCAGGCCAGGGAGCGGCCCCTTTTGGCAAAGGTGTAGTCTGTTACAAATTTAAAGGTGTCTTTTTGGCCCGTGGTAATGTCTTGTACCAAGAGGTGATACCCGTTTTTCTTACCAACTTTTTTCTCCTTCTTTTTCTTCTTATCCTTACTTGCCGTACTGTCTTCTACAGTATCTTTTTTGGCGGCTATCTCTTCTAATTGGTAGGCCACATAGCCCGACCATTTTTCTGGAATTTTATAGGACTTAACATTGGCAATTTTTTGGAGCTGCGCGGTACTAAGGGTGTAGATCCCCAGGGAATCTTTAGGCATCTCCTTCTTTTTTACCTTCCGTCGTTTCATGGCAAGGACACTGTCTTTCCAGGCGGTAATAGAAAAAACGGCAAATTTGGAATCATAGGTAAAACTCCCATTCCCTGCCCTATCGTAGGAAAACACGGTGGTGCCTGCTGCATCTTTAAGGCGCAAGAACTGATCTGCTTCTCCCCGCTCCAGACTGTACATCACATGGGTGCCGTTGGGCGAGATAGTAGGTTTCTCAATGGTGTTCCACTTTTCAAAATCCTGGTGGTCTAGCACTTTTTTCTGAGCGGTTAGTGGTAGGGCTAGTACAAGCAAAAGGGAACATAGAAACGTCTTCATATGGGTGGGTTTAGTATAGTTTATAAATATACTATTTCTATGCTTTTAAGAAAATGATTTCGCTTATGATAAAAATTATAGGTGCTGAATTCTCCTGGAAGTAGTTCTTCCAGATGATTATCTAAAACTACACTGAAAATGACCCTTAGAATTGAGTATTTTGCAGTAGATGAAAAAGAAACCTTTTAGCCTAAGTACTATTTTGTTTGTGGGTTGTATAGTGCTGCTTTTAGTTCCACAAACCCGGAAACCCATACAGGTAGCGTTGAGCAAACTGCGGGTAGCGGTATGGTCTCCCGGCGTATTAAACACCAATGAGCAAACCCAACTACCTCCCTTTATCTATAAGGTAAGGAGCCTGGATGGCGAAGCGCTTGGGGTGGACATTGGAATAGGCACCGTTACCTTTATCAGTTATTGGGCCACCTGGTGCCCTCCTTGTATTGCTGAGCTGCCCGGTATACAGAAATTTTATGAGGCCTATGGAGACCGTGTTCAATTTTTGCTGATCACCAACGAAACCCCTGAAGTGGTGCAGCGCTTTTTAGATCAAAAGAACTACGATCTTCCGGTAGTATTTCCCCGCATGCAGCCACCGAAAGCGTTGTATGAACCCAGTATTCCCACCAACTATCTTATAGATCAACACGGTAACATCATCATCAAAGAAAAGGGAGCTTCTAACTGGAATAGTGATCGTGTTAGAGAGGTGTTGGAAGATGTGATTGGGGGGTGAGGTGTTTTATCAACGGCAGAAAACAGGATCCCCTTTTTTTATGTGTTGGTCTTGCCTAAATCAGCTTGCTAGCATCCTGTATTCCCATACGAAAACACACTGCCAAACATTTTGTAGGTTTAGAAATAATGTTTTATATCATAAATATAAATAGAAGAATAGCCAACGCCATATAAACTAATCCAACAATTGCCAGTATTCTCCCCGTCTTGGAACCGGCATTTTCATTTAAAACTACCGGACTCCCAGAATTACGGAAGAACGCCCGGAAACCAATAAAAATGATATATCCAAAGAAAATTACATACAACCAATGAATTACGTTGGCTACATCAGTTCTATCAATTGGAACAACAGATTTCCCTGTAGAATCATAAATGTCAAATCCAACATCAATCTTCCCAGGAGTAACATTGATTTCTATTTTATCCCCTGCGTTACCCCTAAACTTCCATTTATTAAACCCTATTAGGCTCTCGTCTAATGGTCCGCTCTTATATGAATTTCCATATGAGATATGTGCAAAATCTTCATTATTTATTACTCCGTCCAAAGCATAATTATAAAATCCAATGCTGTACTTTTCTTCTGATTTACTTAATTCAAGGAATTCCAAGTGATATTTACCGGTTTCCGGAAGGCGAATAGAAATATATCCAGCATTCTCTTCTTCAAAGGGTTCATACATCCAAATATCGGTTTGTTTGTCTTCACTATCGAAGAATAGATTTTTTTCCTGATTCTTTGTCCATAAGGATAAACTGTTTTGATCTTCAATTGCAACGTTCTTTAGCATTATAAGAACCTCTTCGCCGCTTTTTCCGTTAAACCAAAAACGTAATTGGGTGTCTAATGAATCAATAAAAGTTTGATTGTGAATAAGGCTAAACCCATCTTTGCCTGGCTTTCCTTTGTTGTTCTTGTTCTGAATTGAAATCACATAGTCATTAGAAGATCCGTCTGAATAATTATAAACATCAATGCTGAACTCCCCATCACTTGGAAGTGTCATTTCAAGTTTTTCCACTTCTCCAACCAACTTCTGATCAACTATTGCCGGAGAGAATAATATATCGTAACCGTAATACCCGCCGCTCATGACAATAACCCAGATTAGCACAATGCCTAAAGATATTACCTTGTTGTATTTTAATTCTCTGGAAATGAATTTTACCTGAACAAAGATGAACCACAATAAGGTCAATGAGAACAGGATTCCAGGAATCATCGCTACATTTTCAAAGGTACCTGTGCTTTCCCAATCAAATTGATCTGCAAGTAAAAAGGCAAATAACGATAGCATTACGGGTGAGAGATAATAGCATTGAACATAGAGGTTTAGAAGCACGGTCTCTCTTTTTACCCCTCCTTTTCTAAAAATCTCTGTAAACAATGCAAAAAATAAGGGAATGCCTAAAAAGAGAAGGCCTATGGCATCTTGGATGCGGTCACTAAAGGAACCTCCTTTTTGATTATAATCCGGGGTCGTTAGAACACCGGTATCTAGGAGAACGAATAATATAATCGAAATGCCCAAAAAGAGCAGAACGGGTGACATATACCCTTTAAATTTATCATTCTTGGATAACTCATCACGGACATAGCCTGGCACCCAATTAGGGTCCTTAATGATCTTGAAAATAGTTTTAGGGATATATATTAGCCACAATAATACCTCAACAGCCAAATTTTCAATGCCTTTTAAAATATCAATAATATTCATGTGGTTTGGTTTATAAAAGTTGGTTAAAATGGAGTACTATCCCACAATTTACACATTTTCTACTTCGCTAGTCGATATCGAGCAATGTCGCCAACGAAATACTTATGATGCTACCCAATACTATTAAAAATTAAAATTCTTCGCAATGAACAAACTGGAACAAGGATCGGAAAGGCATTATTAAAGTTTTTTATTCCGTTTCTTTTTGCGCGAAAACCGATTTGGCTTCGACAACTTTTTCAAACTTAAAATCAACAATTATTTCTACATCTGCATATGTCTGTGCCAAGGTTGGAATTTCTTCAGCAGTAATTTTAGTGCTCCGAACATACACCCTGGATAAAGCTGTTTGTGCCAGAAGATTACGCAATGATTCAATATCAATCTCTGTTTCATTCAAATTAGCAGACTCCAGATGCCGATGATTAAGGAGAAACGGGATCATCTTCCCGGTAAGTTTGTTTTTGCTTAGATCTACTTTCGTCAGATGTTGCATGTCGTCTACTTCTTCCAATACATCATCTGATAGTTTACAATCCGATATTTTTAGAAATGTAATATGATTTGCAACCTGATTGAGGATGCGAATTTCGTCCTTCCCAATCGAGTCTCCTCTATACTCCACATCTAGCAAAAGATTGGTCTCTCCTAGATAATTTACCCTAAAGCCGGCACCTCGCAGTTGTGTCAGAAGTTCTTCAGCCAGGCTATCAACCAAAACTTTTTCATAATAAGGTTTAGGACTATAGTCTAACCCATAGTCTCGGAGTACAAGTGCAATCAACTCCTGAGTCATGTCATTGGAATTAAATGTGGCTAAGCTGTCGGCTCCACCACCTATCCAATACCTTAGAATCTGAATGTCTGTATAACCAAACCCTGCTCCCCTGGGGGGCATAGCCTTTTCATGGCCCCCAGGTAGACTAACCCTTTTAAATAATTCGCTCATATCCGGATTGCCTGCCATAACAGGTTGACTATGATCGGCCTCTTTGAAGAGATCGCTGTAATTCTCAAGGATTAATCCTCCTTTATTTTCATCAGTAGCATGGCAGGCTATACACTTATTCTGAATAAGTGGATTAACGATGTCTGTGTAAATATTCAGTGAGTCGGGATGTATCTCCCTCAGGGCTTGCAACGCCTCACCATTCTCGCTTTTGAAGATGTTTGGTCCATATTCAACCAGGTAAGTGGATCCGTGTGTAAGGTTCCCTCCAAAATGACCTGTTAACCCCGTAAATATAATAGCGATGGTGGAGGCCAATAATTTTAACTTGTTCCTGTGAGCCGGTGCTTTGGCTTGATAAATGATCACAAGAGCCATCACCACTAATGTGGCAATTCCCAATAGTTTGTGGTCATTTAAGGCTTCTAAAGCATAATCGTCGCTGAATGATAGCAACCACCCTGTAACAGCTGCGACAATGCCGGCCAATAGACCAACAATGTACGTTACAATAATAACTTTTCTGGATGGAATGATACTTCGAAAACCCAATTGCAGGAGTACCTCAAACAAATACGCCAGAATGAATATCCCTATTGGTAAATGAACCAACAGCGAATGAAAGCGGCCAACAAAAAGATCCCACTCCATTAACTAAGAATATCTTTGACCACTAATCCATGGACATCGGTTAGTCTGAATCTACGTCCCTGATACTTATAATTTAATTTTTCATGATCCAATCCTAAAAGATGTAATATCGTAGCATTGAGATCGTGTACATGTACTTTATTTTCGGTAATATGATAGCCAAAATCATCAGTTGCTCCATAGGTTATTCCTTTCTTCACCCCGGCCCCGGCCATCAACATAGTATAGGCATCCGGATGATGATCCCTTCCAAAATTATCTTTAGTAAGCTGGCCTTGCGAAAAACTGGTTCTCCCAAATTCTCCACCCCAAACCACTAATGTATCTTCTAACAATCCCCGTTGTTTAAGGTCCATGATCAAAGCCGCTGATGCCTGGTCAACCTCTTTACATCTTTTTGGAATCAGCTTCGGCAAATTACTATGATGGTCCCAATCCCCATGATACAACTGAATGAATCGCACTCCCCGTTCCGCGAGCCTTCTGGCTAAAAGACAATTACTGGCAAATGTGCCGGGCTTTTTGCTGTCCTCCCCATATAATTCATAAATATGATCTGGCTCTCCCTCGGTATTCATCACCTCTGGTACGGATGTTTGCATACGAAAAGCCATCTCGTATTGCGACATTTTGGCTTTGATGGCTGGATCTTCCCAAGTACTGAAATTTTTCTCTTGCAGCTTTTGCAGGTAATCTAGTTGTTCTCTCCGAATCTCTTCGCTTACACCAGGGGGATTATTTAAAAACAACACCGGGTCTTTGCCACTTCTAAACTGAACACCTTGATGTTCTGCGGGCAGAAAGCCACTAGATAGCAATCTGGTGGAGCCTCCTTCATTCCCCTTTGTCATAAGGGCAATATAATTTGGGAGATTTTCATTCTCAGATCCTAGTCCGTAACTAATCCAGGAGCCCATAGTGGGCCTGCCCGGAATTTCTGAACCCGTATGAGTAAACATTTGTGCAGGTTCGTGTTGGACAGATTCGGTATACATAGAATTAATCATACACAACTCGTCTGTGATTTGACCCATGTACGGCATTAGGTCGCTCATCCACATACCACTTTCGCCTCGTTGCTCAAAATTGTATAAAGGTCTTACAATAGGCTTACTTGCCTGGGCAGCAACCGTGGCGGTTACCCTGCCTCCCATTACGCTACCTGGCAACTCTACGCCATGCATTTTAGTCAGGATTGGTTTGTAGTCAAACAAATCTAACTGAGAAGGTGCTCCAATCATATTTAAAAAGATGACCCTTTTGGCTTTCGGGGCAAAATGAGGCCCGGTCATAGAGCCTATAGAAGAACCATAGGCACTAAATGGATTTATCAGAGAAGATAAAGATATGGCTCCAAGACCCAGCGTGGACTTGCCAAGAAAATCCCTGCGACTTAATGGTTTATGGTGATGATCGTGCATACTATCTTTTCATATAAGATTCGTCAAAATTTAATATGGTACTAACTACCAGTGTCATGGCGGCTGTTTTCTCTTTAGATAGTTCTGAATCAAAAGGTTGCTGCCCGGTTGATAAAATAGAGTCAACCTTTTTTGGCGCTACCTTAAACCGCTGAAGCGACTTTTTATATTGTGCATTCAGGATGTTTATTTGATCTTTATTCGGCTTCAAACCAGTGGACCGCCTAAAAGCCATTTCAATCTGATGTTCCACACTATCCGGAAATTTCCTTTGTACCATTTCTGATAACACCCGTGAAGCTTCTACGAACTGAGGATCGTTCAATAGGGTTAAGGCCTGTAAGGGCGTGCTGGTAACATTACGCCGTATGGTACAGATTTCCCTGGAGGTAGCGTCAAAATTGATCATAAATGGGTTCGGTGCAAAGCGTCTCGAAAAGGTGTAAAGGCTTCTGCGGTATAAATTTTTTCCTGTGTCGGGCTCATATTTTGCCAATTTACTTGAAGCCATGAGCACTTCCTTCCAAAGTCCTTTCGGCTGATACGGTTTCACACTGGGGCCGCCTATTTCTTCTACCAACAATCCGCTCGCTTTTAGAGCATTGTCACGGATCATTTCTGCAGGCCAACGATACGATGGACTCCGGGCCAGGTATTTGTTATCAGGATCTGTCTCGCGCAGTTCCTCCGGACAGAAAGACGCCTGCCGATAGGTATGAGACATTACCATTTGCTTTACAGCGTGCTTTACGTCCCAATCATGGGCAATGAAATCTCTTGCCAACCAATCTAATAATTCAGGGTGACTCGGTCGTTCCCCCTGGCTGCCAAAATCTTCGGCTGTTTTCACCAATCCCTGTCCAAAGATTAACTGCCAATACCTATTTATGGCAACCCTTGGCACTATAGGGTTATCGACATCAAAAAGCCATTGCGCCAGCCCCAATCTATTTTTAGGCAGGTTGCTGCTAAAGGGTAGCACCTTATTGATGCCTCCGGGCACTACCTCCTCTCCATGTTGATTATATAGCCCTTTTTCCAGAATATATGTCTTTCGGGGAACCTCCATTTCCTTCATAACCATCAGTTGATTTGCACTATCGAGCATCGACCCAATAGTTGCACGTGTCTCACGGATCTTATTTCTGTTTGCGATCAGGTTCTTATCATGTAAAAACCAGTGCTCTTGTTTTATTTCAGTCGAATTAGGATCTAAAGCAGCCTCTCCCAAACCGGCCATTTCCCATTGAGATAGTTGGCGGTCATATATTTTAATTTCATCTATCGCACCACGAAACATGCCCAGATCATCCATCCAAAGCCGGTTGCTTTTCCCAACCACCAAGGGAATGGTATCTGGTTTCATATCTTCATCACTTATCGGAATAATAGACCTCTTTAATTGGTCAAAATGGATGTGTGTGTCTACCTTTTCACCATTAACAAAAATAGCTATGCCGTTAGCAGATTTGCTGCCATTGTATGTAAATCCAATTTGCTGCCATTTATTGGCTGGTATAGGTTTTGTGGAACTAACCGAGATGATCTCATCGGGTAATCGGTGAATAAGGCGCACCCTAACATGGTTGTTAGAATCTAATGCCATATCCCAACCACGGTGAAATTGAAAAACATGGCCGGTATTCCCAATGATGGATTGCGATGAACCTACTGAGTCCTTTTCAGTAGAAATCCAGCTACTGATACTAAAGGGATCAACGTGCTCAAACTCACCAATTTTGCGAAGTTTAATAATATCGTATTCTTCATTGAAATAGGCTGCCTTTCCAGATTTTCCTTCCGTTAAGGTGATTTTTAAATTTGCTTCTGCTTCCTTAATATTATCGAGCATCTGCAGTTCCTGATACTCTTTCTTTTTTTTCTTGACTTCCTCCTTTTTCTTTTCCCCTTCTTCTTTCTTTTTTTTCTTCTTAATTTCTTTTCTGTAAGGTTTTATAGTATTGAATGCATAATGGCCTATATCTCCTGTAACCGGCGCTGTTGGAAGTGGTTTGTTGTAGTCAGGGGACGCCGCTTTTTTAATGGTTTCAAGAGTTTCTTCCTGAGTCTTAAGCGATTCAATAAACGAATGTAGCTGTGATTTTTCTTTGTCGTTAAGAAGGACCAGGGTCGGTGGCCTATCGGCATCTGTTGGCGCAAGCCCATACTCTTCTGTGGTATTAAAAAACGCGGATACCTGATAGAATTCTTTTTGTGTTATAGGATCAAATTTGTGATCATGACATTTGGCACATTCCAATGTGAGCCCCAGCAGGGCGGTACCGGCGAGACCCGCCCGTTCGTTCACATATTCTATTCTGAATTCTTCCGGAATAGATCCGGCAGAAGCCTCCAAAGGATTCATTCGCAAAAAAGCAGTGGCAATCTTGGATTGATCGTCCGCATTTTCAATGAGATCACCTGCCACCTGATGTGTAATAAATTCATTGTAGGGCATGTTGCGCTTAAAGGCCTTTATAAGCCAGTCGCGATACGGCCAGGATGTTCGGTACCCATCGAATGACACCCCATGAGAATCTGAATAGCGCGCCACATCCATCCACTCTTGTGTCATTCTTTCGGCGTATGCATCGCTCTCTAAAAGCCTGTCGACCAACCTTTCATAAGCCTTTTCAGAACGGTCATTCAGAAATACATCTATTTGTTCCGGGGATGGAGGCAGCCCAGTAAGATCCATGCTAACCCTCTTAATAAGTCGTTCTTTGTCTGCTTCAGGAGAGGGTGCCAATTCTGCCTGCAACAAACTCCCCTGGATGAAATTGTCAATTTCATTGATACGCCTCCAATCGTTAATAATGCCAGGCACTTCAGGATTTTCTATAGGAAGAAATGACCAGTGTTCTTTCCATTCAGAACCCTGATCGAGCCATTTTGCAATCAAAGCAATTTCCCGGTTAGAAACTGTAAGTTCGGCCTCTGGCGGAGGCATTATTTTGTCTGGGTCATCGCTCAGTAATCGATGAATAACTTCACTTTTGCTACTACTTCCTTTTACAAAAGCATACTTGCCAGATGCCAATTTTTTAAAGGCTTCCTCTTCAATGTCTAGCCGTAAACCGGCTTTCCTTGTTTGTGGGTCCGGACCATGGCAGGTATAACATCGGTCGGATAGGATAGGTTTAATATGAAAATTATAATCGACATATTCTGGCAATGTCTCATATGCTTGCGCCACTTCCTTGGGCAGGGGTCCTGAGCAGCTGATACTCAAAAACATCAGAGCCAAGCAGGCCGTGGTGTAACGAGCTCTACAAATGGAAGATGCCGCAAAAAAAAATCTGATTTTCAAGGAGTGCTATTATCTAATTAGACGTAAGGTATGATAATAATTTCAAAAAAATACGCAAAGCAAAGAGACTTACTTTGTTGTGAATGTCTTATTATGGCTGCTTCACATGGTTTTCTTGCATGTGTTTGCAAAAAAAGCATCAAAGGAAAAGTAACATGAAATACCTGCAGCAAATGTTCCCTCCCCTTTTTAATATTAGATGGTATGCGACTTTTATAGATAAATAGTGTGCTTCTTCTTTAGTTTGTGCAATGGTAAAGATTATATTTAGAGTCCATTTGTGATAGATAGACATAATGGTCAAGATTCAATAGCTCATAACCACGTGATACGATTAAAATTAATTTTTCTGTTTTGGATAGTGCTAGCGCTGTTGGCTTGCGATAAAAAAGAAGGGCAAACGAATTCGCCAAAGGGCATCACTAGTTCTGAACTTTGGGTAGATGAAACGGAAACATATCTGCCTATTACCGCTGAATGGACAAACCGAGTTGAAGTAGCGGATATTAATGGGGACGATAGGGTAGATCTGATTTTTGCCAATGGTGGAAATTATTCCGCCCCCGGTACTCCGGAGTTTAGTCGCATTTTTATCAACCAGGGTCCTGAAAAAAAATTTAAAGAAATTACTACCCAGGTTTTCTCTGAACAGAAATACCTTTCTAGAGTTATAAAAGTTTGTGATGTTAATGAGGATGGCATCCCGGATATTATTGTTGGAACCACGTACCAAACCCAAAGTCAACTTTATATGGGACTTGGAGCGGGAAAATTTAAAAATGTTACAGCTACACAATTTCCAAAAATGAACGCTAGTGTTGGGGATTTAGAATTAGGAGATGTAGATGCTGATGGGGATTTGGATATGGTGCTTTCAGATTGGGGTATTGGATCCAATATGAATAATACAGGAGGAAGAACCCTGCTTTGGTTAAATGATGGCGATGGGAATTTTACAGATGTAACTAAAACTCAAATGCCGGAACTTCTTATTCAATTTTCCTGGGATGTAGAATTTTTTGATTTTGACAATGATTTTGACTTAGACATTGCTATTTCATGTAAGCGATGTGGAACAAGCCGGATTTTTGTGAATGACGGGGTAGGAAATTTTGAAGACAAAAGACTATTGCCCGCATATACGAACAACTATGATTTTGAAATAATGGATGTAAATAATGATGGTTTTCTAGATCTCATCACTATAAATGATGGTGAAATAGTTTTAGGGGCCTCCGATTCTAGAAGAGAACATATTTTTTTAAATCAGAATGGGGAAACTTTTATTGATGCAACCGATATGCTTTGGCCAGATTCCGAAAATATAGGGAAAGATGATAATAATATTGTATTTCTTGACTATGATTCGGACGGGGATCCCGATTTTCTGATTAGTTCTTTAACGGGAGAAGATCGGTTGTTAGAGAATAACGGGGCAGGAAATTTTAAACTACTACAGCCCGTACTTAAAGGCAAGCCAACGCCTCTTACCCTTTCCATGGCTCTTGGTGATATAAATAACGATAAGAAATTAGATATTATAATGGGGCAGGGAGAAGGAAAAGACGGTATCGAAGAAAGAATTTTTATCGCCAAAAACAGTGCCCCGGATACGGCACCTCCCATTATTTCTCATTACCAGATCACTGAAAATAAGGATACTGGAACAACTACCATCAAAGCAAGAATACACGATAACAAAAGCCCTAATATGCCTCAAGACTGGCGCTCTGTACTTGTAATAGTAGGTGAAATGGCTGTCTCTACTTCAATGATTTGGTATGGTGAAAACCTCTGGCAGGCGAGCTTTCCAACGACGCTTGAAAAGAATCTGGTTACGATCTGTGCAACAGACCGCAGTGAGAATAAAAAGTGTATTGTAGTGTCAAAATAAAAAGGGTATGTTGGGGTCATCGAAGAAGCCACCCTATAGTATTTCAGCTATGCAATACCTTTCTAGGTATCCTATGTGTATGACGCTAACCTATTTCCGTATCGCCATTACATGCCATTTGAACGCTGCTTTTATAAGGCTACACATGTGACTTCAGCTACCATTTGTTTTAAATAGATTCTACTATTTCAACAACCTGATTTATATTTGACCCTAGAAAGACGTACTATGGCCTCAGGATTTTTCGCAATTTTAGATGATGTAGCAGCGCTATTGGACGATGTTGCCGCAATGAGTAAAATAGCGACCGAAAAGACCGCAGGCATTCTTGGAGATGATTTAGCCGTGAATGCGGAAAAAGCATCCGGATTTGTTTCCAAACGAGAACTCCCCGTGCTTTGGGCAATTACAAAAGGGTCTCTGCTCAATAAACTTATTATTCTGCCCATTGCTTTTTTGTTGAGCGCCTTTTTACCATGGGCAGTTACCGTTATACTAGTTCTTGGCGGCTTTTATCTCGCCTTTGAAGGTGTCGAAAAAATATACGAATTCTTTGTCCCCCATGAAAAAGCCCATATTCCCTCAGATAGTAAGGCGCCAAGTAAAAGTGACATTCTAGAAATTGAAAAAGTAAAGATTAAGTCGGCCATCGTAACAGATTTTATCTTGTCTATAGAAATTGTAATCATTGCTTTGGGCACTGTTCTCGCCAAGCCCTTACCCACTCAAATACTGGTGGTCTCTATCATAGCACTCTTAGCCACCGTAGGCGTTTACGGTATTGTTGCGCTTATTGTTAGAATGGATGAGTTTGGAGCCCATTTAATTAACCTTAACGAACGCGACAATAGTTTTTCGGATATACTAGGTAAATTTTTTGTGAACGCTCTGCCAATGGTGATTAAATCATTATCTGTTATTGGTACTATAGCGCTACTGCTAGTCTCCGGTGGAATTTTTGTACACAACCTGCCGTTCCTCCACAACATCTTTCCGGCAGTTCCAGCTTTGGTGGTTGAATTTGTTGTGGGACTTCTCGCCGGCTTCCTGGTGTTTCTCGTTTATAAGGGTGGTAGGAAATTAGTTGGCAGGCACTGAATTAAACTGTACTTCTTCTGTGCTATTAAAGGTGAATTAGCTCGTCTAAAAAACTTAATCATAATTTAATAATTTAATGCCCGCACACCGGATGACTCCTTACTATCAAAGGTCTAGCAGACCTTTGATTCCCGTGCGGCCCTCTAAAGAATTTTATCCTAGTTATTTATAATAATATGGTCGGCCAATTGTTGATTTATGATTTCTTTCAACAAAATAATTGAGACTATTCGGTCTTTGCATCGTGCACACTCGAGTTAAATATCGGGTTTGTTTCGCGAAGCTTTCTTACAGGTATATCTTTTAGTTGCTTAGAGACGTCTTGATAAAACGCATCGCTAATCATTGCTGTGTGCATATTCCACCAATCTCTGCGGCCTGGTGAACTGTGCAGTTGTAACCAATATTTTACTTTACCAAAATATATGGTCTCATCCAGCGCTCCTTGTTTGTAGAGTTTATGGCACATTTCCCACATACCTGTTTCGTAGAGACACCAAAGCGTAAAGCGTTGTTTCTCCCAATCGGTAAGCACATCTAAATCTTCATTTCCGCGTAAGGCTATTTTATAGAGTTCAGTGTCATTAGTTAGCATTTCAACCAAACTACGTTGATACTCATAAACCGCAACTGTGGCTGCACCACTGAGCTGATTGTTATTTTGCTTTATTTGTGTTGATAGATAAATTAAAGTGACTATGACTCCTACAGCACCTAAAAGTCCTGCTATTGCGCTTATGGCTTCCCAATTCATATTTTTAAATTTATTTTTATCATATTTATTCAACTTTCTTAATGAAGCACAACGGTCTCGTATAACCGTCAGTTGAGGGTTATATTTACTTAATTTTCATTTTCTTCACTAGCCTCGGCAATTCCGAGTGGATTAGGACGTAGTCTAATCCGCCGTAATTGTCGTTATACATTGTTGTGTGTAGTTTTTTATTTTTCAATTCTACCATAGTTTTTCAGTACCTTCAAAGACCATAATGTTTGTATGCCAGCCCATTCTAATTTTGTTCCTTCACTAATGCCATACCAAGTATCCCAACGTCCATCATTTTTCTGTCTATTGATTAATTCTTTTAAGTCAGACTCAATAATCTCTTTTGTAAATAATGAATATAGAATGCTTTCGGAAGAAGAAGCATAATTTAAACTATGTGGTTTTCCATAAAGTCCCCAACCATCATCAGACTTGTCTTCACACATTATTCCGTTATTCGATACCCAATTCTTTAAGTTATTTATTGTTTTTATCGCCTTATCTCGACTTTTAGTATACTTTAAAAAAGTTACCCATCTTGGCACACATAAATAGCAAAAAATGTGTTTGTCTTTTATTCGCTCAAATTCACTCCAAACAAACTGTTCTGCTTTTTTCATCCAAGGAATATCAATCTTATATTTTTCCAAAATTCCAAGTAGAGGTGCAGTAGTACTTAAAGCGCTCCATTCTTTAACTGTTTTAAAATGTTCTTCACAAGGATAGGTACTTTTGGGTCTAAACATCCACGGAATTCCGCCATTTTCGGTTGTTATGCTTTCAAAATAGGGCATAAAGTCATTTAGGATAATTTCTTTAGTCAGATAACCAACTTCATCGAGCGTTTCAAGTGCCATAATGCTAAAGAGAGGTTGGCTTTCTGGTGACGCTGTATCCGGTTCCATTCCGTGTCCAAATCCACCGTCAGGATTTCGGTAAGCATATACTGCGTGAAAAACACCTTTCATATCTCCATTTTCAAAATGAAATTCAAACAAACGTCTTTCAATCATTCTTGCATTTGTCAAGATAAAATCTCTTGCTTTTAGGTAGTCATTCTTTGGTAAAATCATTCTGTTTTCAAGGATGGCTTAAATTACACACAACGGTCTTGTGTATGAAACGTAGCGTATTAACAATCACTACATTTTCGGATTAACACAGAGCCGAATTTTTATGTTTTATTTTTTAATTTTTCTGTTCTAAAAGCCAAATTTAAAAAATTGTCGGTCTTTGCAAATTAACACAAACCTTTCGAAAAGCCTATATTAGCTATGTTTTATACACGTTGTTGTGCATAGTTTATTCTTTCTCTTTCTTTTTTTCTTGAATAAAGAGATCCATTGATTTGTCTACAGTTTTAGATAAAACCTCTAGTCTTTTATTATCATCACTTAAGGTTTTAGTATAAGCCTTTATTATAGCGTTTACAACCAATCCAGGATTATCCATAAAAATGTAATGTCCGCTTCCATATGCAATAATTCCAATTCGATTCGATTCTTCTTTAACAAAATCTTCATGGGTTTTAATGAGTAATTTCCATTCATCATCAGTGTGATGTCTTTGAATTGGAGAAATAATATCAATTGCCGGAATAGTTTTAGGATATTTCTTTTGCCACATTTGTCTGACAGTATTGGCGAAATTTATTCCCAAATAATACATTCCCAAATTTTTGTCTTTCATTTCAGAAACAGAATTGTCTTGCTCTGCTTTTATGAGTACATCTTCTGTGTATTGTCCAGCCAGATTTGCATCAATTCTTACATTATATAACACTTTATTTGGGTTTCTTAAAGAAAGTAGAGTAGTATAAAATCCCCCATATGAATGCGAAACAAGAATTAGTTCTTTAAAATAATCTAATTTTTTCAAGCTTGTTTCCAATTCAAAAATGCCATTTTCAATTCCGAAGTCTTCATCTTTTTTATGATTTGGATTTAATTCACTTTTGCCAAATCCAGACCTATCATAATAAATTACAGTAGTTCCAGTTACATCGTGTACATCCGTAGCAATAGCTTCCCAAACCGACCCATCATTTCCAGCTCCTGATTCAAAAAGAATAGGCGTTCCTTGTCCCTTAATGATGTGGAAATGCATATTATAGCCACCAATGTCAACCAATGTGTCTAATACCTTATTCTGCGAATAGGCCATAGAAAAATTTAGAATTGTAAAGAAAATTAAAAATCGTTTCAAAATGTTATTTTTAATTATGCACAACGGTCTCGGCTATGAGTAGTTGTGCAGATTAGCAGTTAATTCAGCAAGTACACACCAATCTGAAAATCTGCAAGGATTTTCAGAAGTAGGCGAGAACAAGCAATTACTTATAGCCATTGTTGGCAATAGTTGTTTTTAATAGACTTTAAAGACTTTAAACATTTTTCTTTCTATTACATTGGGTATTTCAGAGATCAACACATAATTGCCTCTTTCAAGTTTAGTTTTGAAATAACCTGTTTCACCTGCTTCTAAATCTTCAACACCTCCTAAAAAGTTTAAACCTGTTGGAACAGGAGTTCTAAAAGCTTTTATATTGGAGGCATTAATCCAATTACCTAATGTATCTAATTGTGAAATCTCATCAAGTCTAACTAAATTGACATCATGACCTAAAAGTGTTTCATACTGTTTCTGATCTTTAAACCTTACAGCGAACTGGTACTCGCCAGTTTTAATAGAATCCTGGAAGATGATACCTTGCTCACTTGAGATGCTAATTTCGTGTTCAGATGAAGGTTCTTTATTCTCACCTTTTTCTTCAGTTACCACAATTTCTTTTAACATTCCATAAAATGCGTGAGGCATACCATTTGGCATTCTAACATAACATTCCATTACATAAGTGCCTGGGTGCATATATATTGTTGATTCCGCTGTACTCTTTGGAGATATCAAACCGACACCACCACCCATTTCTACATCATTCCACCAGGCGGGAACTTTTTCAAATTCTTTCATGGCATCCTCAACGTTATTATTTAATAAATGGTTAAAAGCTGCCTTAAAAGGTGGGACTAATTCTTTGTTGTAATTTTCAATAGTAACACCCTCTGGCATTTTTTCGAATATGAAAAAATGTGTTTCTTCAGATTTGTTATTATACTTAAAGGTTGTCCATCCAGATTTAAGTTGTGACGGAATTTGAAAATCCATCACATTAGTTGTTACTTCTATCATATTATCTGCTTCTTCAACAGTATTAGTATTTATGAGTTTATTTTCTTTTTGGTCATTTTTACAACTAATAAAAGAAACAAGAATAAATAATATGAAAGGAAATACATTTTTGAATTTTAAATTTGAGTACATAATATTAGAATTTAGTTATTTTACAATTGTTGCCAACGTGTTATATGTCCATAAAAATAACACTTATCCATTTATATAGTCGGGATAAGAGAACATTTACTATTAAATTATAGTTGCTAAGGCAACCCACCTCTTGGCTAGCCATTCGCTGGCAGTTTATAGAACTAGGTGGTACATTCCAATACTTCCAGTGCCGTTCTCAAATTTAAATTCTTATTTTTAAGAGATAGAATCCTATTAATATGACTACAGCCTACGATGCCATCGTTATTGGGTCCGGTATTTCTGGTGGATGGGCCGCTAAAGTATTGTGCGAAAACGGTCTTAAAACCTGTGTGGTAGAACGGGGAAGAAATGTAACGCACAATAAAGATTACCCTACTGCTCACCTGCACCCATGGGAATTTCCGCACGGTGGCGAAATGCCCAAAGCCTTCAAAGATGAAAATCCTCTCATCACCAAATCAGCAGGTTTTGGAGAAGACACGGCCCACTTTTTTATTAAAGATAAGGACCAACCCTATGTGCAAGAAAAACCTTTCGATTGGGTCCGTGGATTTCAAGTAGGCGGAAAATCCTTAACATGGGGGAGAGCTTGCCAGCGATGGAGCCAATCAGAATTTGAGTCCCCTTCCAAATACAACTATGGCATTCAGTGGCCGGTAGATTACGCGGAAATGGCACCCTGGTACCATACCGTGGAAGATTTTATCGGCGTATGCGGAAATAAAGACGGATTAGAAGCCATGCCAGATGGGGAATTCTTGCCCCCCTTCGAAATGAATTGTGTGGAACAACACATGAGTAAGACTATAGGAGATACCTATCCGGACCGTCATTTGGTACATGGACGATGGGCCCACCTAACCGAACCTAAAGAACACCATTTAGAATTGGGCAGAGGAAAATGCCAATCTAGAAATCTTTGTATGAGAGGATGCCCTTTTGGCGCCTATTTTAGCAGTAATTCTAGTACAATCCCATCGGCACAACGCACCGGAAACCTCAGCATTCTTTCAGATGCGGTGGTGGTTAAGATCATCTATGATGACGAACAAAAAAAGGCAACCGGCATTCAATATATAGATACAACTACAGGAGAGCAGCACGAGTTAACAGCGTCCATCATTTTTGTGAATGCCTCGGCGCTGAACTCCAACCTACTCTTATTAAACTCTACCTCAACCCGGTTTCCAAATGGCCTTGGAAATGACCATGATATATTAGGGCGTTATATAGGTTTTCACAATTACCGTGGATGGGCCGCGGGCAAGTTTAAGGGGTTTAAAGACACCTATGTATATGGTAGGAATCCGTCGGAGTTAATTATGGCAAATTATAGAAATGTGTACAAGAATGATATGCCCTTTGTTGGGGGATATACCATTTTCAGTGGCGCATCCCGGCCCAGAAATCAGGAGGCTCCCGAAAATGGCCCCGGTATTGGAGCGGAATATAAAGAAGGACTTCGTCTTCCGGGAGATTGGCAGGCGTATATGTATATGCAGGGCGAGACAATTCCAAAAGCATCTAACAGGGTGTATTTATCTCCCACTGAAAAAGATCCCTGGGGCATTCCACAGCTCGTAACGGATGTGAATTATGACGATAACGATGAATTAATGGTGCAGGACTTTTTAAAGGAAAGTAAGGCCATGCTAGAAGCCGTGGGGTGCACAGATATACAACTGGAGGATTCTAAACAGGCACCAGGCCTGGACATACATGAAATGGGAGGGTGCAGAATGGGAACCGATCCAAAAACTTCTATGCTTAATAGCCATAACCAACTGCATCTTTGCCAGAATGTATTTGTTACCGATGGTGCGTGTATGACAAGCACCGGGAACCAGAGTCCATCCTTACTTTATATGGCATTTACAGCACGGGCCGCCACCTACGCCGCCGAACAATTTAAAGCAAACAGCCTATGAAAATTACAGAACAAAAACAAGTAGGAGTTGGTATCATAGGATCTCAATTTATCGCTACCATACATGCGGAAGCGCTGAAAACAGTTGCCGATGCGGTTATAGTTGCCGTAATGTCTCCCAACGAAGCCCATGTAAAGGCCTTTGCAAAAGAACATAAGATCCCCAATTGGTTTACAGATATAGCGTCGTTCTTAGCCCTGGATGACATAGATATGGTTATCCTTGGTGCTCCCAACTATTTACATTGCGAACTGGCCGTAAAAATAGCAGAGGCAAAAAAGCACGTAGTGGTAGAAAAGCCCCTTTGCTTAAACCTGGAGGAAGCAGACCTTATGATAGCAACCTGCAAAAAACATAAGGTGAAACTCATGTATGCGGAAGAACTCTGTTTTACACCAAAATATGTGCGCTTAAAGGCGCTACTAGATGAAGGGGCTTTGGGGTATCCGGTGCTATTAAAACAGTCTGAAAAGCACGATGGTCCTCATGCAGCTCATTTTTATGATGTTGAAAAATCTGGGGGTGGTGTGATGATGGATATGGGATGCCATGCCATTCAATTTTTTAGGTGGTTAAATCCTGCTGCTACTATTGTGTCTGTCTATGCACAAATGCAAACCTCTGTACATAAAGATAAAACCATTGGTGATGACAACAGCGTCCTTATTTTGGAATTTAGCAATGGGGTAACCGCCATTGCAGAAGAAAGCTGGACTAAAAAAGGGGGGATGGAAGATAAGGCTGAAATACATGGAAGTGAAGGGGTGGCGTATGCCGATGTGCTGCAGGGAAATTCTATCCTCACCTATAGTGAAAAAGGGGTAGGCTATGCGGTGGAAAAAGCAGGAGACACCAAAGGCTGGAGTTTTACCATGTATGAAGAGCTTTGGAACTATGGATTTCCACAAGAGATGGCTCATTTTGTGGATTGTGTAAAGAATAACCGTACCCCGCTGGTTACCGGAGAGGATGGGAGGGCTGTTTTAGAGGTTCTTTTCGCTGCGTATGCTTCCGCAGGGGAAGGAAAAAAGATGATGCTTCCTTTTAAGACAACTGCCAAAAAACCGTACTTATTATGGAAAAAATAAACCGTAGAAAGGCTTTAGGCTTAGTGGGCCGGTGGTCTGCCGGAAGTTTTCTTCCCTTTTCCTGGCTTTTAGAAGGGTGTGCAGACAATAGCAATCCCTCGTTGTTTAACAAAGAATATCAGTCGATCCTGGCTGCCATCGTCGAAATTATTTTACCGGAAACAGCCTCATCTCCGGGTGCCAAAGAGGCGAACGTTCATTATTTTATAGCGCTTATTGCAGAAGAGTGTTATGAAGTTGAAAGAAAGGATCGCATCATAGTAGGGTTAAACGAATTATTAGGCGATCGGTTTTTCGAATTTTCAGCACAAAAACAAGTTGCTATCATTGCGGGATTAGATGAGGAAGCAAATTCTTCAACCCAAGAAATTTCTCATTTTTTTAAGGATGTTAAGTCCCTTACGCAGTGGGGGTATTTTTCCTCTAAAAAGGGCATCATAGAAGGGTTGCGGTACAATCCTATCCCGGGAGATTACAAAGGCTGCGTTGCTTATAATGGTGAAATAGCCTGGTATTAATGACAGTACATCCGTGTAAAGACTATCTGGAAGTAAGCAAAACGGCGGCTGATTGGTTAATTCAGCAAATCAGAGAAAACCCTTTAAGCAAGCTAGGTATTGCCACGGGGAATTCTCCTTTGGGAATGTATCGCCACATCACTAACACGCAAAATCTGAATACCGCTTCCCTTTCTTTGTATCAATTAGATGAATGGGTTGGACTCTCCAACCAGCACCATAGTTGCAGAAGTTATATAGAAAAAGAGGTGAGAATCCCCTGGGGAATAGCGGCAGACAGCGCTCATTACTTTTCTCCTGATGTACTTGATAGTAAGTTACAAGCCGAGGCCGCCGTAGGTACTATGCAAAAAGAACTAGATAGTAATGGCCCACTGGATATTCTTATTTTAGGAATGGGAAAAAACGGGCATTTGGGTTTTATAGAGCCTGCCGAAAATTGGCCGCCAGCTGTGTGTTATGTTTCGGAATTGGCACTAGCCACTCAGCACCATACCATGATTAGCGCGGAAGAAACACCCCCTGTAGCTGGAGTAACCATGGGAATTAAAGCGATCCTGGAGGCAAAAGAAATTCTATTTATGGTAACCGGTACCGGGAAAACAGCTACGTATGCAGAATGGCTCAAAAAGGGCATCAACCCTAAATTGCCGGCAAGTATTTTATGGCAACATCCCAGGGTTACTCTGGTAACGGATCTGTAGCGCTACACGCTACTTTTCAAATAAAATGGCCCAATCTTATCTAAAGAATAGTTCCTTTCATTATAAAGCGAGTTAAATTTCTAGTATTAGTAGTATCTTAGGAAGCAACCACCAACCGTATGATTAACTTCTTTCGTAAGACCCGTAAAAAACTAGCAGATGACAACAAGCCACTGCAATATGCTCGCTACGCCATTGGGGAGATATTATTAGTGGTTGTTGGTATCTTGATTGCACTTCAAATCAATAACTGGAATGAGGACCAACGCGCAAGAGCTGAAGAAAGAACCCTGTTGGAAAATTTGCATGAGGACCTGCAAGCAGCAAGCGAGCAGTCTGTAGGGTTTATCAAAAAAGAAGAACTACTTATTGATCGTTTAATCATGGTCTTAGATATACACCCGAATGGGAAGCCCGCGCCTCCGGAATATTATGTTGATTCTATTATTTTACCCATGATATGGGAATTTGAAAGCAATGTACCCGTTGTAAATTCCTATGCGGAAATTAAAAATACCGGCAAGACCTCCCTCATCCGAAACCGGGAGATACGACAAAAGTTTACAAATCTGGAATTAAGCATCAATTTTCTGAATACTCAGGTGAAGGACAGACTTACCGTACAACAGATCCGGATTGATGACATTGCAGAAAACGACATCAATTTAGTCCGCTATGCGAATGCTCCTGACAAATCGCTTATTGTAGCTATAGACAAGGAACCCGAGAATGATTATCCCACGGTTTTTAAGCGGCCTAAGGTGCGGAATCTCCTTGCTATGAAACTATTGCTTACCCGAGATGTGCTTAAATTTAGACTTGAATTGCAGAAGGAAATTCAGGATATTGTTGATCTTATTGATAAAGAGATTAGTGCTTTCTAAGAAGAAGAATGAGGTTGGAGGGCCGAAGTTGGAAGTACGAATGTCAAAATTTAATGCTGAGCTTACCAAAGGTTTTCAGAAATAATGGGGTGGCAAGCGGAAGTGGTTTTCGGCTGCCTGCGACAGGTAGGCATAGCGAAAAAGAGCATGAAGCGATAGCAACATCCATGGTTTTTGCCCCGCCCCGATAGCTATCGTAATTCTATTCGGTTTGTATTTGTTAAATTTAGGTGCTTAAACATACCACGAAGCCATACACGAACACGTTGTGCTTCATGAAGATGGAAAATTCTTAAACTAATTCTTGATAAATGACCAAGGAAATTACACTTCAGCATGGATTAGATAAATTCCATAAGAAGAATTTGAAATACTTTTCTGACAGACCTACGACTGAAAAGGGTAAAGAATTTTTGTTACACCATGATGTTGCCCATGTTATATTTGGCTGTGATACCTCAATCTATGGGGAAGGAGTTGTAAAAATATGGACGACTTTCGGAACTACATTGGGGTTCTGGAAAATGATTTCCGAGTATAATGAGGCAAATGCATTTGAGTTATTTAGGATGTATAGTTTTCGTCATGTTGCGAACAATATCTTCCGATTCCTTATAAAAATACCACTGACAATTGTAAGAGCAAGACAAATGAGTAAGCCTTGGCCATGGTCAAATTATAAACCATATCTAAATAACCCTATTTCTGAAATTCGTAAAGAATTCAATATAGAAGTCATAGTCTAATTATGGAAATATTCAAAAATAAGGTAACCACAATACGTATATAAATTATGCTAACTGACATTAATCCAAAATTACCAATGCGTGACAAAAATGTTACGAGAGAATTTTACATAAATAAGTTGGGGTTTAAACAATTTGGAAGTGTTGACTTTGATGGTTATTTGATGATAGAAAAAGACCACATTCAAATTCACTTCTTTGAATTTAAAGAACTAGACCCCAAAGAGAACTACGGACAAGTTTATATCAGAACTGACAATATTGACAGTTTTTACCAATCATTATTAGATCATAAAACTTCTATTCACCCCAATGGACAATTGGAAACTAAACCTTGGGGACAAAAGGAATTTTCCGTACTCGACCCAGATAGTAATCTATTAACGTTTGGACAAAGTATTTAGAATAAAAAACAAGCCGCCAACAGCGTTACCAAAAATAAGCAGCCAAATAAAGAAACTCTGTCGCAAAAATTTTGAATAGATTAAACTATGCATTTTTTCGCAATATGAATTACCAATTTGGCCGCAAGGTTCATACGACTGGCAAGAAACCATTGTAATGCCTTTGGATCAATTAATTCCTCTTATGATCCCATCAGCAAAAATTGATTAAAGTGCTGCGCACTATTTAGTAGCTTACATACCCGTCTTTATTGGAGAAGTAGTGGTAGACATATCTCGCACACATACATATTTTCCATCACGTTTCTGGAAATAGGACATGTAATTTCCATTCTCCACTGCATTACCTGTAGTATCAAATTCTGTCCAGGAACCAATCTCAACCGCAGTATTGCCATCGGCAAATAGATCTACAACTTTGTATACATTATAATTTCCTGTGGTATCTGTTGCAATACGATTTGCAATATCTTCTCTAATGGCCGCTTTGCCTGAGAGAGGTTCACTGTTTCGGCTATAGCTAATGGCGTCGTCGCTGTAATAGGCAGCAACGGCAGCAGCATCTTTAGCTTTTTCACCTGCTGCATAGGCATCTTCCAGTGCTTGAATTTCGCTCTTAACCTTTTCCATGTCAAGGGCTTCTTCTTTTTCCGCAGTTGCACAGGCTGAAAAAATTAAAGCCGTAACTGTCAAAAATCCAAATAATCTAATGTTTTTTCTCATAATATTTATGGGTTGGTTTAGCCATGAATGTACAACTTTAAGGATGGGAATAACTCATTTAAATGCTTTTATATCATAAGTTGGAATTAATTATGCTGGAAATCCTTTTTATATTATAATTAGTATTGGAATAATTTCTCGAAGTGATAGAATTCTTATAGCCATTATTTTGCCAAAATGGGGGCCTGCTATTCCAAATGCTTCTTGTGACTTATTGCCCCGAAAAGGAATTAACCTTAAAAGAATTGAATAGTTGATTGGATAACTATTTTCTAACAACGGCTAGTTACGAACGGTTTAGTACTAAACCGAAAAGTTATTGAAGAAAAATCCTCTTCTATTCTTATACTAGACTTTACTTACTTTAAAATCAAAAAAACCTATTTCCAAAAAGAATCGCTAATAAACTTTAACCCTACAGGCAAAGACTCGCGCCAAAAAGGCCAGGTATGCGCCCCATCGCGGACTCTATATTCGTGGGCTATTTTCCGTTCTATAAGCTCTTTATGTAATTGGGCATTTCCCAGGGTAAGAAAATCATCATCCCCACAGTCAAAATATATTTTTACTGTTTTTAACAGCGCTGGATCTTTGGTTTTAACGAGGTGAAGAACGTCGTACTCTTCATAGCTTTTATTGAGTCTGTTTTTACCTTTGGTACCTACCATATCGGGCATGGCTTTTGAAACATATCCGTTCATACCTTCTTGATTAGAAGTAGTAACCGCTTCCTCTGTAAATACGGCAGAACTAAATGCGGCGCAGGCTCCAAAATGTTTGTCATACTTTAAGGCTAGTTTTAATGACCCAGCACCTCCCATAGAAAGGCCACTTATTCCTGTATATCGTTTTCCTTTGCGAACACGGTACTCACTTTCAATATAAGGCAGTAGCTCTTTCATAAACATATCTTCAAAGGGATAGGTGCCATCTGTTCTGTTCATATAAAGTCTGTCATCCCCATCGGGCATAACAATCACCATTTCCTGGATGTTTCCTTCTTCAATTTCATGGTCTACTATTCGTTGCATCCCGCCTCCTTCAATCCAGCTTGTTTCGTCACCTGTATAACCGTTTAAGAGATAAACCACTGGATAATGACGTTCAGAATCTTCATATCCGTCTGGTAAGTAGATCGAATATTTGACCTCAGTATTCAAAAGAGCGCTTTTCATGCTCAGGCTCTCCATGAGTTTACTTTGAGCAAAAAGGGTACTTGTAATCGTAAATAAAAGAAGAAATAGGTAGTGTTTTTTCATGAAAATTTATATTTAAATTAATTAGCGGTACAAGCCTACTTTAAGGTACACTTTATCTATCGATATAACTTTTAGTGTTTCAAGATAATAAAAGGATTTCGCATTGCTTAAGAAACAAGGTGTATTTCTAGATTGTTCATCAAGAAATTCGATTGCTGTAGAAAGGACCGGGCTTGGAAAACTTCTCAGGTATCCGAATTGTGTGACTTTTTATTTTTTAGGGCCATAATATTTTCTAATTGATAGTAAAATGCTTACTATTAATAAACTAAATTACTGACATATGGATTATAAAAATTCGATTATTCGTCTTCTAATCAGCTTGTTTTTATCCCCTGTTATTGTTTACCTTATTTTAATGGCCGCCAAATTAGCGGGTTCTACTTATGAAATGACCCATGGGGAGACTTTTATTATTTGGCTTCTTATGGCAATTGTGATCAATCTGTCTTTGACTAAGAAGGCATAGAGAAGAAGCGTTCTTTTAAAGCTAAAAAATCGCATGATGCTGTTTATCAGAAATATGCGATTTTTTTTTTACAATCATTAGTAAACCACACTACAACATGCCTAACCAACATAAGACTAATTTTTGGCTAGATCTATTAGATCAGCTTGTCAACGTTTTTTTAAAAAGTTCTCGCCAAAGCACAAGGGGCAGATCCTGGCACCAACATGTGGTGCCTAACGAAAAAGGGTGGGCCGTGCGCCGTGAAGGCAATAAACGTATTACTTCTACACATCGTAAACAAAGCACGGCCATTCGTAAAGCGAAAAGCATCGCCAGAAAACACAAGGCCGATGTTATTGTGCATAGGGCAGATGGTACCATAAGAGACCGGATAGGGTATGATTAATCTTGCAATGTCCTTAAAATTGAAACTCATGCAATTATTTCCTACCTTAAACAAGTCAAAGAATAACCCAACTTATGCTCCGCTTCTTCCGTCAAATTCGTCAAAACTCTATTTCAGAGAACAAATTCAGGAAATATTTTCTGTATGTCACCGGAGAAATAATAATTGTGATCGTAGGGATTTTGATTGCCCTTCAAGTGGATAACTGGAATACTCAACGACAGGGCCGTGCCGAGGCCCGTGTTTTTATGATCCGATTAAAAAATGAATTCCAGGATAACAGGGATCAAATGGCTCAAAAGATAGAGATGAGGCAGGATGCTCTGAAATCTGCCCGGGAACTTCTCCGCATTGTCGATACCCAGGCTGAAAACACAACCCGCGCGGAGGTCGACAGTCTTCTAGCCATTGCCCTGCCGGTCTATACCTTTGACCCTTCCCAGGGTGTATTGAATCAGTTAACCTCAACGGATAAACTCACGTTGTTTCGGAATGAAGCTCTCAACAACAAACTCTCAGCGTGGACTTCCATGATTGAAGACATTAAAGGGGATGAAAATATGTACAACAGTTATAATCACAATCACTTCAGGCCTTTTCTATATAATAATTACAATGGCCGAAACGTCATAAACAGCCGCATCCGTAACAAAGTCATAAACCCTATTTTACTATCCTCGTCAGAAAGTGTAAATACTGAAATTGGCTACTCGGGTAAACCTGTAGCGCTCGACGTTCTACTTACATCAATAGCGTTTGAAAATTATCTTGCATTTTGCATTAGCTGGCTGTCCCTCATAAACACCCAGTCACAGGGAGTTATTAATTATATAGATGAAGTCCTGCAGATAATTGATGAGGAATTGGAATATGCTGTGAAGCAATAAGGTCTTATGATACGCCTCTTGGGCTTAAACCAGGGACAGCAACCTGCTTTCGTCTCGGAATGCAAACCCACGCCGTTTGGTGTGGGTTTTTGGTTTGGTTACGATAGGTCAACAGGAAGGATTATTTTAATTTAAGATTTACCGAAATCTTATTCATCTCCTCACTCACTTTACTTTGCACCACCTTCCCATAATATTCCTGGGTGATCTCGATACTAGAATTATTAATAGTTCCCTAAGATTGAATTAATTCCCTAAATTGACAGAAATAACAATTAACCATGCTCCGTTTCTTTCGTCTAATAAGACAAAGATTCCTGACTGAAAACAAGGTCAGCAAATATTTGCTGTATGCGGTTGAGGAGATTGTGTTGGTGGTGATTGGGATTATTAAAACACTATACTACTTTAAAATTACCTGACTGATATGACAACACGATTTATTGGCAAATGGCTTATTTTGGGAATCGATCTGTTCATGATTGCCGTTTCTTTTTTTCTGGCCTACTTCATCCGGTTTAACCTGAACATGAATTTTAATATTTCTAAAATGGTGATACAGTTGCTCCTGGTCTTACCGATTGCTTTAATGGCTTTCCTGATTACGGATTCTTACAAGGGTGTGTTTATTCATCCCTTCGCCCAGAACGTACGCAATATTTTCAAAGCAATTTGCCTATTAAGTGTATTTGTCTTTCTGTTGTTCATGGTCAACCGGGCATTGGGGATTTATCCTGAGTACAGCTTAGCGCTTTCTATTATAATTATATTTAGTCTGCTTTCCTTCATAGGACTTGCAGGGTCACGTTATCTTTTTAAGGTATTGTAGTATTGGCTATGCGGGTTCTACAGGGAATGCAGCGGCTAAAGGTTCCCCTTGCTGGCGCAAGCATCATGCTCGTGTCATCCCTGTGTTGGTTTAAACAGATGCCCGGATTAGCTGGGGCTAATCCTTCTTACTACCCAAACAAAAAAGAATGCTTCTTCTTAAAATTAATATAGATATCCGCTTTAGAATGCGTTGTATGGAAGCCAAAAAAAGGTCAAAAAAAATATATTAGTTTCTAAAAAGCGATATGTGCCCATACAGATTTACTGCCTGAGGCTTCACATAAACTAATTATTTTAACTGTTTTCCCCTTCAAAATTATATCCCCAGTTCTTTCCGGTTTTGATGACCCACAATTTGAAATCCCTATGGCGCCATTCCTTGCGGCTTTGTCAGTTTTAAATCTTACGAATTGCCCCTCTAAAGAAAGGGTGACTGGTGTGAACAGTTTATTCCCATTAGTTTCGATATACTGAACATAACCGGTTTTACTAAGCAGCTTCTCCACGGCAGTAGTCAATTCTTTTTGTTTAATTCCCGTTGGATCCGAAAATTCAACATAATTACTGTAAGCTAAAAGCGTATTAGTGGCTGTAGCAATTTCCCATTCACTTCCTGTACTGTTTCCGCTGCTTACAACGCAATCCTTGTAATATTCTTCCAAAACTTTATTTTTCTCCTCTATCTGAATTCTTGCCGTACTTTCTTCTTTAAGGAGGGCTTCTAGTTGTTTCGTTTGCTTCCAAGACCAGTAGAGAGCGCCACTCACTGCAACAATAAATAGTATTCCTAGAATGCGTGAGATTATATTTTTATTCATTTGAATTTGTTTCTGATTTAATAAGCTCTGTTATTTCAGTTACACTGGAAGACTTAATGCGGGTTCTTTTTATTATATCCCACTTAATCTGCACCCAAAAAATACCAATTATACAAGCGGTAGAAATTGAACCCGGGGCCCATTTAGAGTTTAGTATAGAAATAAAAAAAATTATAATACATCCAAATAAAAAAAGGATAAGCAAAATACTAAATGCATCTCTTGTAATTTGGTCTACTTTGGACTGGGTGTTTTCCATTACTACTAATCTTGTCGCTTGGGCAGGGTAAATTTGAAACTCTATTTCAAATAAAACCCCCACTATTCTAATGCTAAATAGAAAGCCCTCAATTAAATTCTATTCTAATATAAAATATAAAAGTGAATATTCCTTAAAAAATCTCTTTAAGCGATCATGGTGCGTTAGCAATCAATATTACACCGCCATCCCATTCGTCCTCTATAACAAGGATTTTTTTAACCCAAAAATTGCAATTTCCATAATTACCCTTGCTGGCGCAAGCATCATGCTCGTGCCATCCCTGTTTTGGTTTAAACGCATACCTGGATTACTCGCTTTACTAATGGGCCAGAGGGCCGAACGCCGGCAAAAGGTCCTGTGGATCTTTTGTAGAGAGGAGCCAGCTGGTGCGTTGGCAGAAACATACAAATACTTTGATTGGAGCGGTTCACAGGGGTAATCCAAATTCAGATGACGCTACAAAAAATTGGGACAAGCTCTGCGTACTATACGGAAATGAAAAAACCCACGCCAATAGGCGTGGGTTTTCTGCTTGATGTGGTCCCACCTGGACTCGAACCAGGGACCACCTGATTATGAGTCAGGTGCTCTAACCAACTGAGCTATAGGACCGGTTTTAGGACTGCAATATTACTACTTATTTTGCATTGCTGCAAGAACCAGACAGATAGAAAACAGGTTGGGCTTGCAAGGTACCTAGCAATTAAATTTATAAATTGCAGCTATGACTGCAACCAACCTATTCGATATTTCTAACAAGGTCATTATCATCACCGGTGGAACCGGGGCTTTGGGTGGTAGTATGGCCCAGCATTTATTACAAGCAGGCGCCCGTATCGTCCTTCTGGGATTACATGAAGAAAAGGTCGCTAATAGCATTGCCGCTCTGAAAAAAACAAGCCCTGACGTTCTTGGTTTTTCTGGCAACGTTACCGATAAGGAGTGGCTGCTGCAAATACGCGAGGCCATTCTCCATACGTGGGGGAAAATAGACGTGTTGATCAACGCAGCCGGTGGTAATATGCCCGGAGCAACCATTGGTCCGGACCAAACCATTTTTGATCTGAACATGGCCGATTTCAAAAAAGTAATAGCACTTAATTTAGACGGCTCGGTACTCCCCTCTTTGGTGTTTGGGGAAACCATGGCTACACAAGGGAAAGGAGCTATTATTAATATTTCTTCCATGACAGCAACCCGTGCCATAACGAGAGTGGTAGGCTATTCGGCTTCCAAGGCCGCCATAGAAAACTTTACGAAATGGATGGCTACTGAAATGGCCCTAAAATTTGGCGGCGCTATCCGTGTAAATGCCATTGCGCCGGGATTCTTTATTGGGAATCAAAATAGGGCCCTTTTAACCAACAAAGATGGTAGCTTTACCGAAAGAGGGGAGACCATTATTAAGAATACCCCCATGAAACGCTTTGGGGAAGCAGCAGAATTACATGGCGTCGTTCACTGGTTAATCAGTGACGCAGCTTCTTTTGTTACCGGGGCCATCATCCCCATAGATGGGGGATTTGGGGCCTTTAGCGGGGTATAAAAACACAACTAAAATCTAACAAAATAGAAATTAATAATACGCAAACATGAAAAGATCCTGCAACAAAAGCACCTTATGGTTGTTATGCGCCCTGCCGCTTTTTTTAGCCTGTTCAGAAACGTCCAGAGACGCTACCCCCTGGGTGCCCTTATTTGACGGAGAAACCTTAAGCGGCTGGCACCAAAAAGGCGGTGCTGCCAACTATTCCGTTCGGGAAGGAACTATTGTGGGCAGTTCGGTACACAATACCCCCAATTCTTTTTTAACAACAGTCGCCCGCTACGGGGACTTTATTTTGGAACTAGAAGTGCAGGTAGATACTACCTCCAATTCCGGCATCCAGATCCGCAGCAATAGCTTCTCACATTACAGAAATGGGGTAGTACATGGCTATCAGATAGAAATAGATCCTTCCAAAAGGGCCTGGAGCGGTGGCATTTATGATGAACAAAGACGGGGATGGCTATATCCCCTGACCAATAACCCGGAAGCGCAAAAAGCTTTTAAACAAAACGATTGGAATCTCTACCGCATTGAAGCCATTGGGGATACTCTTAAAACGTGGGTCAACGGTATTGCTGCCGCCCATGTAATTGATGAAAAGACGTCTCATGGTTTTATAGGTTTGCAGGTGCATTCAATAGCTGACGATGCGCAAGATGGCAGGGAAATTAGTTGGAGAAACATTCGCATTCTTACTGATAGTGTCGCCAACTATTCCCGGAAAACCCCATTAAAACCGATCATTACCAAAAACGCCCTCACGATAGTCGAAGCCGAAAATGACTGGCAATTATTATGGGATGGCACTACTTCAAACGGGTGGCGAGGCGCTAAACTTGACGGATTTCCGGAACAGGGATGGGTCATAGAAAATGGGGAATTAACAGTGCTATCATCGGGCGGAAATGAAGCTGCCGGCGGAGGCGATATTGTTACCAAAGAGCTGTTTTCAGATTTTGAATTAAGCGTAGATTTTAAACTAACTCCGGGGGCCAATAGTGGGATAAAATATTATGTGGATACCGACCTTAATAAAGGTTCGGGGTCGGCTATTGGGTTAGAATACCAGATTCTGGATGATGAGCTGCACCCAGATGCCAAACTAGGAAATCATGAAGGCAGCAGAACCGTAAGCTCCTTGTACGATCTAATAAAAGCCGATACCACAAAACCCATCTACCCTATTGGGGAATGGAATACGGCCTATATTATTTCTAACCAAGGGCATGTAGAACATTGGTTAAACGGGATGAAGGTGCTTGAATATGAGAGGGGAAGCGACGCCTATCTAAAACTGGTATCGGAAAGCAAGTATGCCCAATGGCCGCATTTTGGAGAATTGGCTACAGGGCCCATTTTATTACAGGAACACGGAGACCAGGTGTCCTTTAAAAATATAAAAATCCGCCCTCTTAACAACACAAAACAATAACCGCTATGAGTACAAACAGACGCGATTTTATTAAAAAAACAGCCATTGGTGCCCTGGCTGCCTCACTACCTTCCGGGATTCATGCCATGTCGGCCAAGAGCTATTCAAGAATTATGGGGTCTAATGACCGCCTGCAGGTGGCTATTCAGGGACTGGGAAGAAGGTATGGTGCCTTTATACCTGCAATGGCTGCTAAAGAAAATAATATAGACCTACGGTATTTATGTGATGTGATGAAAAGCCAGCGCGATAACGCCGCCCTGGCGGTTTCAAAACTACTCCCGTACCAGCCGGTGCTCGAAAACGACATCCGGAAAATTATGGATGACCAGGATATAGATGCCATTTTTATGGCAACCCCAGACCATTGGCATGCCCCCGGAGCCTGCATGGCCATGCAGGCAGGCAAACATGTGTATTTGGAAAAACCCTGTAGTCACAATCTGGAAGAAGGCGAATTACTGGTGGCCTATCAAAAAAAATACAGCAAAGTGGTTCAAATGGGAAACCAACAGCGCTCTTCTCCCCAAACCCGCCAAATTATTAAAGAGATCCACGCCGGTTTAATTGGCGACACGTACAAGGCAATTGCCTTCTATATTAATTCGAGAGGGCGTGTCCCCAACCAGGTAAAGGCAGCTCCTCCTGAAGGCTTGGATTGGGAACTGTTTCAGGGTCCGGCTCCAAGACGAGACTACACCCACAATACCTGGGATTATAACTGGCATTGGTACGGATGGGATTACGGTACCGCAGAAATGGGAAATAACGCCACCCATGAATTAGACATTGCACGCTGGGCACTTAATGTAAAATATCCCGAACATG
>Ga0316204_10002024_pt1 | contig 49107 bp, 47 predicted proteins | sample 6monrhotite_MG_2_FD_205661 | JGI IMG/M metagenome (GOLD analysis project Ga0316204, IMG submission 205661) | Microbial mat bacterial communities from mineral coupon in-situ incubated in ocean water Damariscotta River, Maine, United States -... | ecosystem: Environmental > Aquatic > Marine >... | reverse complement strand
TGTTCTTAGGTATTTTGGCCATAGGTATTGTACTTGTAGCTCGGTTTCTATCCGTACTACTTCCTTATTCACTCTTAAAGCATGCTGAGAAAACTCCTTTAAAAACCGTTACTATTCTGACATGGGGAGGATTGCGCGGTGGAATCTCAATTGCCATGGCGCTGAGTCTTACCGACAATCCTGCGTCTGAAGTACTACTTTATATTACGTATAGTGTAGTTTTATTTTCAATACTAGTTCAGGGGCTGAGTATTGGCTCTTTGGTTAAGAAAATTTATAAATAGTAAAACGAGTATTACAAATTAATTTGAAGCCAAAGCAACATGGATCCAATCGATAAAAAAAGGGAAAAAGCGCAAGACAACTATTTGAAAGAAGAATTAAATATTGACAAAGACGCATTAAAGGCATTAAAGAAAAAATTGGCTAAAGTGGAGCCTCGCTCTGAACGTGGAGCAGAAACATTGTTCCGTTTAGTTTCAAAGAATCAATATACGCTCAACACCATGATTGATAGAAAATCAAATATTCTAATTTCTATCAATGCACTTATTCTATCTATAATTTTAGGTACTGTCTATGGTCAGTTAGACAGTGACCCGCATTTAATTTACCCAGTAGTAATGATGTTGTTGACAAACATTATTTCCATTGCTTTTGCCATATTCGCGACAAGACCTGAATTGAAACATGGCGAAGAAAAAACAAATAACTTATTATTTTATGGGAATTTCAATGACATGGAAGAAGATGAATATGTAGCTGAAATGACCGGCTTAATGTATCAAGGTGATGAACTATATAAAACTATTGCTAAAGATACTTTTCACTTGGGCAAAACGATAGATAAAAAGTTCAAGCTTCTTCGAAAGTCATTCCATGTTTTCCTGGTAGGAATCATTCTCTCAGTTGTAGCATTCATTCTCTGTCATTTGATGTTTGGAGGGGTTTAGCATAAATACCATTCAATTTTGGAAAATATGTTAGTCCTCTAAAAGGAACCTTTTTTAAGACAGTACTTTCAAATGGAATGCTAATCTTTCTTCACGCAGGCAAGAGGTCACCGGTTCGACTCCGGTATTCTCCACCAAGTAAATATAGGCCTTCACAGATGTGGGGGCTTTTTTATTACCATTCCACCCCATCAGGATAATGAACCTTCAAATAGTCGTTTACAACAATAATATCCTCTTTACTGGTTAAATCAATGACGTGTTCCGAAAGGGGAATAACCTGTGTCGATTGAGGGTACGCTTTTACCATATTTAAAAGGGCTGTTGGCAGCTCTTTTTCATGACGTTTTGAATTGATTGGGCAGTTTTGTAGAAATGGAAAAAACTGTTCTCCATTAAATTTGAAAATATTCATACTAACCCTTAACTTCCCTGTGGCATCTACATAATTTGAAACTTCTTTTTCTGAGGGCTTCTCAATAATATCAACTAGGTCATTGGTTTTACTAACTTTTATTAGGGCAAACTTTGCAATGCGTTCTGAGGAAAATTGAAGTCCATCGCGGTCGTAACCAGCAAGTGCATTCGGAGCTTCTGTTTTTTGTAAGGCAATAAGTATATTTTTTGAATATAGATTGTCACAATTGCAAACAGTAAATGAATTTGATTGTAGTGTAGGATATTGTTCCAAGGCTTGAAAAACAGCATCTGCCGTACCAAAAGGTTTTATCCTTTCTTTAGGTATATATTGACGTACAAAAGAGATAATAAGGCCTTTAAAGTCATTTCCACTTTCTTTTTTTCCATAAACTTCTTGAAACAGCATGTCTTTTTCGCCAATTACAATATAAATATTTAGGTACCCAGCCTTTTTTGCATTGTTTAGCAAATAATGTAAAAAAGGTGTATTGTCATTGCCAATTTCAATCAATCCTTTACTTCGGGTATTGGCTTGTTGAATAGTTTTTCTCGATAAGTTTTGTGCAGGGGTGTTTTTCTTCATACGAGAAGAAGCACCACCGGCTAGGATTATTAGATTGTTATTCATAATAAAATTCCTTCAGATACTGATACGCTGTAAGCATTTACAGCACCTACTTTTTTCAGTTCACTAATGACCAATTCCTGTTTCTCTTTGGGTGCTAAAGCAACAATACACCCACCACCACCTGAACCTACAATTTTTGCCCCATAAGCTCCATTTGATAGCGCGGTGTCTATCATGGCATCAATTTTTGGGACGGTTATTTTTAAATTGTTTTTTAAAATGGTATGATGCGCATTCATAAGTTTTCCAATAGTCGCTATGTTAAGGGCGTTTTTTTTAAATTCCAATAAGGCCTTTTGAGTAATCAAATGGTTTTGCACTGCAGCCTTAAAAAAGGGTTTTAAATGATTTGGTAATTGATTTGAATAAATTGCTAGAGTCTCGTTATGTATATTTTTAATATTGAACTTTTGGTTCTGTTTTTCAAGAAAAGTAAGCGCTTCTACTGCTAGGCTTCGTCTGTCTGCCAAGAGTCCTAGAGTATCTTTAGGAATACCAGATTCTCCAATTATTAATCCTGCCACTTCTTTATGAAATGTTATATGGTTAGCACTTTCATCGGTTTCTAAATAAATAATTTTGCCTAAAGCAATGCTGTATTGGTCCATTTTTCCGCCCGGTCCATTCCTTTCCAACACCTCAGCTTCATAGGCTATTTTAGCAAGTTTTTCTTGATTGTATTGTTTATTGGCTGCAAAAGCCTTAACCAAAAACCCTATCCATACTAAAATTAGAGCTGAAGAGCTTGACAGACCAGCATTTATCGGAATATTTCCTTTAACATAAATATCGTAACCTTGATCTGGTATACAACCATAGCCTTCTAATACTTTTAATACAGCGATAAAGGTGTCCTCTGGATTATAATCTTTAAAGTCATTATGAATATTGATACGTCTAACTTTGTTGATATCCAAGAACTGTATTTTAAGCAGTTCAGAGCTGTTAGGTGTAGCTTCAAGATAAATATGTCTATTAATTGCGCAGGCTATGATAGGGAGGCCTAAATAGTCTTGATGATCTCCGAATAGACAAACTCTGCCAGGGGCTTTAATTTTTATCATTTGATAAATGGGAAACAGGGTGTATTAAATCACAAATTAGGATTTTTTTAGTAATGGAACTTGCTATTTTTGAGCTTATAATTAAATGGTATGAATTTAGAAGGTAAAGTAGCTTATATAACTGGTGGAAGTAAAGGGATTGGATATAGCGTTGCCAAGACCTTATTGAATATGGGAATGAGAGTAGCAATTAGCGGTAGACACCAAGATTCAGTTCAAAAAGCTATACACGATTTAGGGTTTCAAGAGTCGGTTTTGGGAATACAGTCGGATGTAAGTAGCTACGATGATGAAAAAAAGGCAATTAATACTATCCTTAATAAATGGGGACAATTAGATTTGGTTTTAGCCAATGCTGGAGTGGGTCGGTTTGCACCCGTTGACGAGATGAGTATTGAGGCGTGGAACCAAATGATAAACACGAACCTTACTGGTGCTTTTTATACGCTTAAGGCATCTGTTGAGGCTTTAAAAGAAACGAAAGGATATTATATGACTTTGGCTAGTTTGGCCGGCACTAATTTTTTCGCTTCAGGTGCAGGCTATAATGCTACCAAATTTGGCGTAGTTGGTTTTACGCAAGCAGCTATGTTAGATTTAAGAAAGTATGGAATTAAAGTAACCACAATTATGCCTGGGTCCGTAGCAACACATTTTAATGGTAATGAACCTTCAGATAAAGATGCTTGGAAGATTCAACCGGAAGACATTGGCAAATTAGTGATTGATTTATTACAAATGCACCCTCGTACATTGCCCAGTAAGATTGAAGTTAGACCTACGCGACCAGACTTAAAGTAATCATGGTAGCACCTCTTTAAAGGAGATATTAGGATTGGTAATTTCTAATATCAGCTTCTTTAATTTAGATTGAAAATCATTCAATACTTGTTGGTTTATCAAATTATCTTTTGTAACCGGCTTTGTATTTGATTTTAGTGCAAAATATAAAATTCCTGAATTTAGATTTTTAATAGGGAGGATTCCGGCTTGAATAGTTTCTGAAGTGTTTTTAGACTTATATAATAGGGCATAACATAACAATTGAAATGCCTTGGCTTTTTTATCATCTGCGGTTAGTTCGTCAAAGGATGAAATTTCGACCTCGTTTAAAAGAACTTTCCCAGTTTTGTAGTCAATAATCCTTAATTGGCCATCAACTTCATCAACGCGGTCTAGCTTTCCTTTTAGAAAAATAGGAAAGTTTAATTCTGGGATGTCTAGTTCTACTTTTAGTTCCTGTTCAAGCCCTAAGATTTTTATTTGCCTTCTTTGTATTTGATGTATTTCATAATCGAGGGCAGATTGAATATACCTATTGATTACCTTAAGAACGATTAGGTTTTGGCCACGTTCCATATTTTTATCTGAATAGCTTTTAGCAAAGTTATGGCGAACAGTGTCTTCAACTTTACTTTTAAGGGTAGTCATTATAGACTCCGTTAACAATTCTCCAATATGAGGAGTATACAAATCTTCTAAAGTATCGTGTATGACGGTGCCAAATGTGTTATGGGCTATTGTTTCTTCGACTTGTTGGGAATCTCTAATTTTTAAGATATGCTGTTTGTAAAAACCGTAGGGATTCTTAAGATAATTAGTTAAGGACGTGGGTGAAAATCCTGATGCGCATACTTTTTGAATTTGACTTAGAAGTCGAGGGGTTTTATCTATTTGTTTTTCAACGGTTAAATTAGATGGCGTATTTTGTACAGCTACTGTATGTGTAATAGAACTAGTCAGGTTAGTGTCGGTCAAAAGCTGAGTGATAAACCTGCTTTTCTCACCGCCCTGCAGAACATCAAGCTCTGTATTATAAGTCAAATGAATATTTTTTGCTCTTTGTAACAATCTATAGAAATGATAAGTGTAAACAGCATCTTTATCTTTAAAGGTGGGCATTTGGTACTCTTTTTTTACATCATATGGAATAAAAGAATTATTGCTTTTGCCAGCTGGTAAAATACCCTCATTTACTGAAGTTATAATAACGGTTTCAAAATCAAGGGTTCTGCTTTCTAACATTCCCATGATTTGCAGTCCATCAGTTGTACTACCTTGAAAATTGAGTTTTTCAAGAGCAATAAGTTCTAATAATACGGATTTTAAAGATTTAAGCTCTTTAAGGTAATTGAGTTCTAAGAGGAATTGCGAAAGTTGATTAAAAAGTTTGTTAAACAGATGAAGACTTTCTAATTCAATGACTTGATTGAGTTGACTGTAAGATGATTTTAAATTCTCAATAATTGCAAGAGAAAGGGTAATGAATGCATTAGAATCGATTTGTTTAAGTGGGAATAGGGAATTGAAAAATGAGTTATTGTGATTTATAAGTTCTTGTAACTCTTTTGCGCTTAAATAGGTATAATTATTCTTGAGTATCTTTTCTATGAGCAGCGTGGTAAAAGCCTCATTCTTATCTAGTAACGTAGCTGATATAGGGTTTGAAAGTAGACGTAGAATATCTTTAAAATACCATTTTTCACTTGAAGTATTTGTATGAAAATCAATAAGTATTGAAAAGAAGTTAGAAACGGTGGTGTCACCCAAAGGATATCCCATGGTGATATTTATCTCTTGAACTTCTGGCGGAATAGTATTTAGAATAGCTGGTAATAATGATTCATCGGCGAGAACAAGGGCTATAGGGCGGTCAGTTTTTTGTTCAGAGTAAATACGTGACAATAAGGAACCAATGAATTTAGCTTGAGATATATTTTTAGGAACTCCGGTAATTTCAATCTTTTTTGTAGACAGAAAGTTACTACTAACTCCATTCAATGATTTATCAACTAAATAAGGCCAGTTTTTTTGATGCTTATGAATAAAGTATCGTGCATCATGTAATGAATCGTTTAAAAAGTACTGATCAATATCCCAATAGATTTCAGAATTATTCTCATTAAGAATTGTTTGAATAATAAACTCCTCCGCCTTATTAAGAGCATTAAAGCCTATGAAAATATGCGATTTAGCTCTGGTCTGCTCGATATATGACTGAATGTTCTTCGCTGCTGTCTTGTAACGAAGCCCTTGATACGAGTCTTTAGTTGTTATTAATTCAGAAGATAGCGTGTTATAGAGAAATTGGAATGACTTAATAAATTTTACATAATCGGTTACCATATTAGTTAATCCATTGGCGACCCCCCAATCATTCAGTTTGTGTACAGCGGTTAAATAATCAAAAAGGCTAGTGGTATCTATCAGATACCTATCTAATTCATCAAAATCTGCCAGTAGGGTCTGAGCCCAACGATTGAAAGAAAAAAAATCATCTTTTTCTTTTAAATCCGATTTCAAATACGAATGGTATAATCGAAATAATAGTGATGTATTTGATGTTTTTTTCAGCTGAGAAACTTCTTGAATGAAGTTTTCTATGCTCAAAATGGCAGGGCTAAAAATAGGAGTTTTAAGATGTTGAGCAATATATTCCTTTAAATAGGTACCCGAACGAACACTGGGCACAACAAAGATTAAGTTCTCAAAGGAACCGTAATTGTTGAATGTGTTTTGAACGACATTTTTTAAAAAGGAACTCATGCTATAAAAAACAAAAAGCCCCGACAATATTGCCAGGGCTCTTATATAAGTATGTAATTAAACTTATTTTATTAAGTTGATTTCAACTCTTCTGTTTTGAGCTCTACCAGCTCTGTTGTTATTGGTAGCAATTGGCTTGTCTTCACCATAACCAATAGCACTTAGTCTATCAGAACCAATTCCTTTGTCTATTAAGAAGTCTCTAACAGAGTTAGCACGCTTCTCAGAAAGGCTTTGATTCAATTTAGCACTACCTACGCTATCTGTATGACCTTCAACGGTAAACTTAGCAGTTGGGTACTCGCTTAAAATTTGAATGATATCAACCATTACAGAAGTAGATTCAGCTTTGATAGAAGCTTTACCTGTATCAAACAAAATTGTTCTTGCGTAATCGTTTAATTGCTTTTGAACTTCTTCAGTTACTTCAGGGCAACCGTTGTTTGCAACAGTACCAGCAACTTCTGGACATTGATCATCTTTGTCAAGAACACTATCACCGTCAGAATCTGGCCAAGGGCAACCTTTGTTTTCAGCAGGACCTGCTTCACTAGGACAAGCATCATCTTTATCGGCAACACCGTCACCATCGGCATCAGGGCAACCAGCTAAAGCAGCAACACCAGCTTCGTTAGGACAAGCATCATCTTTATCAGCAATACCGTCACCATCAGCATCAGGACAACCATTCATTTCTTTAGAACCAGCTTCATCAGGGCAACTGTCTTTACCATCTTCGATACCATCACCATCAGAATCAGGACAACCGTTGAAAGCCTCAAGACCAGCAACCTCTGGACAAGCATCGTCTTTGTCATAGATACCGTCACCATCAGTATCAGTACCACCAAATTTAATGGCTATACCTGCTAAGTGTTGGAAGTGTTTTACACCGTAGTCTTCAAAAGCATGTTTGTATTGTGTTTGTACTGTAAGACCAAAATTATCACTGAACCAGTAGTTTAATCCTAAACCACCATTAAATGTACCAGCACCAATTTCATCAACCCAAGTATAACCACCACCGATTTCTACGAAAGGGTCAAGTTTTGTGTTTTTAAGGATGTTGTACTTAATTGTACCATCAATTGCATAGTGAGAAAGAGGATCTACAGTAACATCACCAAGATTTTCAATTCTATTCAAAGAACCTCTGGCACCAACTGAGAAACCATCACCTATGTACTTAGATACTCCGATGTAAGATACAGATGGAATAATGTTCCAGTGATCATTTACATTAAAGTACTCAGAAAATAATGTTCCTGTTGGATAAGCAGCAGAAGCGTCATTAGTTGGATAAACGTCAATAGCGTTTACACCAAAGCTTACTTGCCAAGGATTATTTTCGTCTTGCGCTTGTACGTTGTTTAAGCCCAATACTAATAAGGCAACAACTAAAAATTTGCTAAGATGTTTCATGTTCAAAATTTTACGTTTAAGTGTTTATCAGCTGCAAATGTAAGTTGTTAAGAACTATTAACAAAATCAATTTTGTCTTTTTTTTAACGCATTACATAGATTTTTTTAGGCAGTTAAACGATTTTTAATGCCTTTCCAACTTCTATAAATGCATTTATTGCCTTATCAAGGTGTTCCTTTTTATGAGCAGCTGATAGCTGTACCCTTATTCGGGCTTTCTCCTTAGGCACTACGGGATAGAAGAAGCCTATAACATAAATGCCTTTGTCTAATAGCATATCTGCCATTTGTTGAGATAGTTTGGCATTATACAGCATAACAGGAACAATGGCAGAATCACCTTCAACAATATCGAACCCAGCCTCTTTCATGCCTTTTTTAAAATAAACCGTGTTTTCATATAGTTTATCACGAAGTGAAGTGTCATTATGCAACATGTCAAAAACCTTTATTGATGCACCCACTATTGCAGGGGCTAAAGAATTTGAAAACAAATAAGGCCTTGACCTTTGTCGTAATAACTCAATAATCTCTTTTTTTCCAGTAGTATAACCACCCATAGCTCCGCCTAAGGCTTTACCTAGAGTCCCTGTTATAATATCTATACGACCCATAACGCCCTTTTCTTCGAGGGTGCCTCGCCCGGTTTCACCGATAAAACCTGCTGAGTGGCATTCATCAATCATCACTAACGCATCATATTTATCTGCTAAATCGCATATATGGTCTAAAGGTGCTAGAAGTCCATCCATGGAGAATACACCGTCGGTCACTATAATCTTAAACCTTGAACCATCTTCATTGGCTTGTCTAAGTTGTTCTTCTAAAGCCTTCATGTCGTTATTGGCATAACGATACCTTTTAGCTTTGCACAATCGAACACCATCTATGATAGAAGCGTGGTTCAAAGAATCAGAAATGATGGCATCTTCAGCTGTCAATAATGGTTCAAATACACCGCCATTGGCATCAAAGGCTGCAGCATATAAAATGGTGTCTTCTGTTTGGTAGAATTCAGCAATTTTATGCTCTAGTTCTTTGTGGATATCTTGGGTACCGCATATAAATCGAACTGATGACATTCCAAAACCATGTGAATCAAGAGTGTCTTTTGCTGCTTTTATAACCTCAGGATGAGAAGATAATCCTAAATAGTTATTTGCACAAAAATTAATAACCTCTTCACCAGTGCTTATTTTAATAACGGCGTCTTGAGAAGATGTAATAATTCGTTCTTTTTTAAAAAGGCCAGCTTCTTCAATTGATTTTAATTCTTCCTGTAAATGTTCTTTGATTTTTCCGTACATAATTAAACGAATATAAGTTTGACAGTTGTGTCTATATAAACAAGTATTTTATTAGATACAAAGTACCCCATTTTTGAAAAAACTAAGGCATAATCTTCTAATTGATTTTTGTGCGATTCGTAAGGTTGCCCTGTTTTATAATCAATAATGGTTACTTTATCATCTTGCATGACCACACGATCTGGCCGAACCACTAGTCCATTGAGGCTTAGTATTTCAACTTCATTGTAACTAGTGGTGTTCTCCGTGTAGTATATTTTCAGTTGATGGTGTGTTATAACCTTAGGAAGCACTTCTGCTAAATAAGTAAACTCTTGTTGAGTAATCTCACCATTTTCCAATAGTGTTGAAATAGAAGAGTCAATATCTTTTCTTGTGTAAATAAGACTTAAGGCCTTGTGAAGAATATTACCGAGGCTAATCGCTTCTTGTTGATCAGCATGATATATGATTTCTGACGATTTAACCAAATTAAAACGGGCGTCATCTTTAGTGGTATATATATAAGGTATAAAAGAAGGGACTTTCTCGACTTTTTTTGAATTTTTATTCTGAATGAGTTCTCCAAAGGAATATTCGGGGTTTGAAGCTTCCCAGATATCTAAATCTTTAAGATAATCCCTAAATAATGTGGCATAAGATATGTTTTTTGATGCGGCCTCACTTTTACTAGGTTGACTTGAAATAACAAAGAGTCCATTTACGGCTCTTGTTAGTGCCACATATAGTACATTAAAATCATCTAATACCGAATCGTTGGATTCTTTGTGATAAAGTGCTTTCGCTTGTTCGGAAAAAACTTCCAATTCAGAAGAGCTTTTGAGCAATAATTTTTCAAATCCACTAAAATGTTCTTTGTTAACCGGAATCCACAAATCGTTACTTTTTGATTTATCATCAATTTTACTGTATGCAAAAGGAAAAATCACAAACGGGAATTCCAGTCCTTTAGATTTGTGTATGGTCATGATATTAACAGCATCCAAATCTTCAGGAGCTGCAATAGATAATCTGTCTTTTTTTCTTTCCCAGTATTGTAAAAAATCAAAAATGGAACTACTTTCTTTTTTCCCAAATGTAAATACCTCATCTAACAAATAGGTCACATAAGAGTTAGATTGGGGAACTAAATCAAATTTTAAAACAGCTAATTCAAGTAAATCCAATATAGGCATGATTCTGGCCTTTGCTATTTCAAAATCATAAGCAGAACATAAGAAGTTTTCTAGCTCATCAAGGTTATCAGCTATAAAATCATGCTTTAAATCAATATTTTTTGCTAGTCGTTCTAAAATTGTAAACTGATATTCTTTATGATGTGGTTGTTCAATAAAATATAATAGTGCAATTAAGAAGTTAACTTCTGGGCTATTTTTTAATAATAATACTTCGGCAGATACTAACGGAATTTCGTTTTGAGAAAGAAAGTCGGCAATAATAATTCCTTGACTATTACTGCGAACTAGAATACATATATCTTGATAAGAAAAACCCTTTGATAAAACACTTTGAATATTTTCAAGTGTCTTTAAACAATGAGGGTTCACCTCTTCTTGTTTATCATCTTCTAAAAAAGATATCGTAACATAACCGCCTGTTTTCGTGTTCTTTAATTGTCGATTACCATCTTGATAGTATTGTTGATAAATAGGACTCTCAAGTTTTGCGGAAGAAAAAGAAAAAAAGTGATTATTGAACTCAACAATCTCACTATAACTCCTCCAATTTTTATCTAAGTTTTGAACATTGGGTTCAACTACAAAAGTTTTTTCACTTTTTAGGGCGAGGTTCAAAAATTGAGTTGCCTCACCGCCTCGCCAACGGTAAATAGCTTGTTTTACATCACCTACCAATAATAGAGATCCTTTTTCTCTTAACTCATCTTCACTTTCTAATGCATTGCTAATTAATGGAATAAGGTTTTCCCATTGCATTTTTGAAGTATCTTGAAACTCATCAATAAAATAATGACGGTATTTTTCACCTAACCGTTCATAAATAAATGGTACGGGCTGGTTTTTTATCTCTTTGGAGATGATAACGTTAAATTCGCTGATATTTAAGAGGTTTTGTTCTTCTTGAATATTTTTTAATTCTTTTGATATTTCATTTATCAAAGTAAGTGGTACTACTTTTTTATAGGCCTTTGTTAAGAAGGTAAGATTTTGAAAGGCCTTTTTTATTGAATTGAAATTAGCAACGAACTCTGGTTGAAGTTCATCAATGATTACTTTAATATGCTCTGGACAGGTTTTTTTGTATAATGAAGCGGTCTCAAAATTTTGTTTCCACCCTGCGTTAAAATTCACATTAAAATTTGCCGCACTAAGGACCTCCATAAATTTTGGAAAATACTTTCCAGAAAAATTTTCAAATTCTAAACCGGCTTCAGAAATCAGTCCTAAACTATTTTTGGCTTTTTCTGTAATACTATTTTGTTTCTTTTTTATTTCAGATTTCAGATGTGTTTTAAGAGAAATGAAATCGTCAATACTTTTATCTTCAAGCTTTTCTAGGTGAGTGATGTGGTTTTCCCTAAAAAGTATTTTCCCAATTTGATTAAGGTCATAGGCGATATTCCAGCTTTTGTTGTCATCTATTTTCTCTAAGGAAAAATCAATCAAAAAACTGGTGAGCTTTTTGTTGGTGCCAGCTTTATTTAATACCCGCGCAACAGCTTGATTTAAAAGAGAATCGGTATCTAGTTCAACTTCAAAATTCTGTGCTATTTTTAAATCTCTTGCGAAGGTTCGAATGATTTTATGATTGAATTTATCAATAGTAGAAATTTCGAAATAAGCGTAGTTGTGCAATAGTTCTTTTAAAGTTTTTTGCGCTTTACTTCTTAGCTCTTCTGAACTAAACTTGAAATGAGCTTTTATTTCTTCAAATAAACCCGCACAGTTTTTTGGCACATTGGCAAGACCAAAATCATATAGATTTTGAAGAATACGTTGCTTCATTTCACCAACGGCCTTATTGGTAAAAGTAATAGCTAAAAGCTGGGCGTATTTCTGTTTTGAATTTGGCGCTAGTATCAGCGTAAGATACCTTTTGGCAAGTTGGTATGTTTTACCAGAACCTGCTGAAGCATTATATATTTTAAAGCCTGAGGTGTTCAAATAATTTTATTGCAAAGTACGGATTCTTACCATCTTGTTAACATATATTATGACGATTTTGTTTGTTAAAATAGTATTTTTGATGAACACAATTAATAACTTAAAACACACACATTATGGCTTTTGAATTGCCCAAGTTACCATACGCATATGACGCATTGGAACCACATATTGACGCCCGTACCATGGAGATACATCATACCAAACACCATAACGGTTATACAGCAAAATTAAATGGTGCCATAGCTGGAACTGAATTGGAAGGAAAAGATATCATGGATATTCTGTCTAATTTGGATATGAATAATGGAGCTGTTAGAAATAATGGTGGCGGATATTACAATCATTCACTTTTTTGGGAAGTGATGTCACCAGATGGCGGCGGAAACCCAAAAGGAGCGTTAGCTGATGCTATTAACGATGCTTTTGGTTCACTTGATGGATTTAAAGAAAAGTTTAGCGCAGCAGCAGGAACAAGATTTGGTTCTGGTTGGGCATGGTTATGTGTTCATAAAGGGGGTAAGCTTGAGATTTGCTCTACACCTAATCAAGATAACCCTATTATGCCAAGTGTGGCATGCGATGGTCATCCAATTTTAGGACTTGATGTTTGGGAACATGCCTACTACTTAAATTATCAAAACAGAAGACCTGATTATGTTTCAGCCTTTTTCAATGTAATTAATTGGGATAAAGTTGCTGATAACTACGCAGCAGGCAAATAAGTACAATTAATTATTTGTAAGAATAATAGCGCAGTTTTATAGCTGCGCTTTTTTTTGTTTAAAAATGAATAAACATAAATAGAAAAGGGTGGAGAAGCCTCCACCCTTTTCGTCCCAAATCTTACCATAAACTTAACCTACTTATGCTATGGCAAAACTAAATTACTGGTATTGTGGGAAATAACAAAGGAATATTAAGAATTTTTTGATGCTAGAAAATAGCATAAAATCAGAAATTTAACATTTCTGGGAGATAATACATTGGTAGTCAAACATAAAGAAGGCGGAACAATGTCCGCCTTCTTTCCCCAAATCTTACCATGAACTTAACCTACTTATGCTATGGTTCTACAAATGTATCTTAACAGTTCTCCACCCTAAAAGCTTTTAGATAAAAGTCCTTTAATTAGGTTGAAATACCATAACACCTATATCGGATTATAAAAGCTGGAGAAAAGGAGTACAAGCGTTGAAGAAAGTTTATAAAATAAAAAAGGTGGAGAAGTCTCCACCTTTTTTGCCCCAAATCTTACCATGAACTTAACCTACTTATGCTATGGTAGATGCTAATATAGAGTGCTGAAAATCCGAAAAATCAAAAAGACGGCAAAACGTCATTTTCATCGATGAAGTGCATGTAGGGATGGTCGAAATGTAAAAACCTAGTATGCTCTTTCGTTTTTACCCTCGAAAAAATTGATGAAAGCTCGATTGACCACCCTATTGCCGCCTGGTGTTGGATAATCACCCGTAAAGTACCAATCGCCAAGATTTTTAGGGCAAGCAATGTGCAGATTGGCTATGGTTTGATAGATAATCTCTACTTGGGCACCAATACCTTTAGGACTTAAAATCTCACCAATTTTTTTAGAAATCTGATTAGGAGAAAAAGGTTCATAAAATTCTTTGACATAATTGATTACGTCTTTGTCTTTTGAATTCACTTGCTCTAAGCATTTATGATAAATCTCTTCAATTTTAGCTGTTGTGCCATGATCCTCATGTAGTGCTAAAGCAGCTTTGAAAGCAACAAAATCTTCCAATTTTGCCATATCAATGCCATAACAATCAGGATAACGTATTTGAGGGGCAGAAGAAACTACAACTATCTTCTTAGGGTTTAATCTATCAAGCATTCGAAGTATACTCTTTTTAAGTGTAGTACCACGAACAATACTATCATCAATAATTACAAGATTATCTTCAGGTTTTACGGAACCGTAAGAGATGTCATATACATGGGCAACCAAATCATCTCTGCTGCTATCTTGCGTAATAAAGGTTCTTAATTTCGCATCCTTAATAGCCACCTTTTCAATTCTGGGCCTTACATCCAATATTTTATGTAATTCTTCTTTGGTAATATCAGAACCTAGTGCTAAAATCTGCTCTTCCTTTTTATTGTTCAGATAGTTTTGAGCTTCTTTTACCATACCTAGAAAAGAAGTTTCTGCAGTATTCGGAATGTATGAAAAAACAGAATTGTTGATATCCTCATCAATTGCTTTCAATATTTCAGGAAACACAAGTTTCCCCAACATTTTACGTTCTTGGTAAATTTCTTTGTCACTGCCACGAGAAAAATAAATCCGTTCAAAAGAACAAGCTTTTCTTTCCGTTGGCTTCAAGATTTCATCAAAAGTTACTGAACCATTCTTTTTGATAACTATTGCATGACCAGGTTCTAATTCTTTTACATCATCATATTTTACATTAAATACCGTCTGTATTACGGGTCTTTCTGATGCAACAACGACTATTTCATCATCTTTATAATAATAACTTGGCCGAATACCTGCAGGGTCGCGCAACAAGAAGGCATCTCCATGACCTAATAAACCACCCATAGCATAACCTCCATCCCAATTTTTTGCAGCTTTTCGTAATACTTTGGCAACGTTTAAACGTTCAGCAATTATGGGTGATGCCTCACGTTTATTAAAACCTTCTTTTTTAATCTGTTTGTAAAGTTTGGCAACGGCATCATCTAAAAAGTGACCAATTTTTTCCATTACGGTAATGGTATCCGCCATTTCTTTTGGGTGTTGACCTAATTGAATCAAACTTCCAAATAAATCGTCAACATTGGTCATATTAAAATTACCTGCAACGATAAGGTTTCTGTGCATCCAATTGTTCTGTCTTAAAAACGGATGTACACTTTCTATACTATTTTTTCCAAAAGTTCCGTAACGAACATGACCTAGCAATAGTTCTCCTATGTAAGGAATTTCTTTTTTCTGACGGGCAACATCATCCCACAATTGCGGACTTTCAGCAATTGCCGAATTGATACGGTCATTTATTTGTTTGAAAATGTCTTGAATGGGTTGTTGCTGTGAAGAACGAACACGACTCATATAGCGTTCACCGGGCTCCATGTCTAGTTTAATACTTGCAAAACCAGCACCATCTTGACCGCGATTGTGCTGCTTTTCCATCATTAGGTACATTTTATTTACACCATAAAAAGCTGTGCCGTATTTCTCTTTGTAGTATTCAAGAGGTTTTAACAATCGAATTAGTGAAATTCCACATTCGTGCTTAATAGCATCACTCATGTTTTCTTAAATAAAAATGCCCCGAATTTTCAGGGCATGGGTTATTGTACTTCAATATTAAATTGTGTCAAGGCTTTAAACTGATGGAGCCTTTTATCAATTTCTTGTTTTTTTAATGTTTGCATTCGTTCAGTTCCAAATTTTTCAACACAGAACGAAGCTAAATTAGAGCCATGTATAATGGCGTTTTTCATATTTTCAAAGGATATGTTTTTTGTTTTTGCCAAGTACCCGGCAAAACCACCGGCAAACGTATCACCTGCGCCTGTTGGATCAAAGACTTCTTCTAACGGAAGTGCGGGAGCAAAAAAGATATTTTTTTTATGAAACAATAAAGCCCCGTGTTCTCCTTTTTTGATGACCACATATTCAGGTCCCATTTTACTAATTTTTTCGGCAGCCTTGACCAAAGAATATTCTCCAGACAATTGCCTTGCCTCTTCATCGTTAATGGTAATAACGTCAATATGCTTTATAACATCTAAAAGCTCAGATAAGAAATTGTCCATCCAAAAGTTCATAGTATCTAAAACAATGAGCTTTGGTCGTTCTTCCATTTGTTTGATTACACTTAGCTGCGTTGATGGGTGTAAATTGCCCAGCATAACTATATCAGCATCTTTATATGCATTAGGAACGATTGGATTAAAATCTGCCAAGGTATTTAGTTCGGTGACCAAAGTATCACGACTGTTCATGTCATTATGATATTTCCCACTCCAGAAAAAGGTCTTGCCCCCTTTTACGATTTCTACTCCAGAGACATCAATGTTTCTATCAGTCAACAAATCAAGATACTCTTGAGGAAAATCATCACCTACTACTGACACTATAGCAGAATCAACATGAAATTTTGATGCGGCCAATCCTATAAAAGTTCCTGCGCCCCCTAATATTTTATCAGTTTTACCAAAAGGAGATTCGATAGCATCGAAGGCAAGTGAGCCAACAATCAAAAGTTTACCCATTAAATTGGAATTTTGCTGCAAATATACCTTTATTTATAGAACTATTTTCGTCCAAAATCTGCAGGAATTTCACCCCAAGCCTTAGTTTCCCATTTTACAATGGGGGTATTATAGCTGTTATTTTTGAGCCAGACTTCTGCTCGAGAAATTAATTCAAAAACATCAGCGTTTTTGGCACTAGGTTTTAGCTTGGTTTTGCAATTTTTTTTGAGAACCCAACCAATGGCTATTCTAGAATCTGAATATATAATTCGATTACTTTTTTGTTGTTTTAGAAAGGCTAGCCCATGTACTAAGGCTAAAAATTCTCCAATATTATTGGTGCCCTCTTTGAAGGGACCTTGTTTGAACAACTTCTTTTTAGTCTTAGTATCGACACCTTGATATTCCATTACACCAGGGTTACCACTTGATGCGGCATCAACGGAAATAGAATCCATATTGGGTTCGCCAATCTTTAAAAGTTCTTCTGGAGATAACTCTGATTTACCTTTTTTCTTTCCTTTATATTCAAGGTAGTTGCTATTAAACGCTTGTTTGGCCTCGGTAAAAGTTGAAAAAGACTTGTATTGAGCTCCTTTCACACCTTCAATTTGAGCTTTGCAATCATCCCAAGAATCAAATATTCCTGGATGTTTTCCTTTCCAAACCACATAAAATTTCTGCTTTTTAGCCATTATCGTTTAGTAATTTTTCAATGACTTTTGGAAAGTGATTGTATTCTAAGGCATGAACCTTATCGGCAATATCTTCAGATGAATCTGATTTTGAAATATTTGTTGAAGTTTGGTAAATTATTGTGCCTTCATCATAATTACCGTTTACATAATGAATAGTGATACCGGTCTCTGTTTCTGCATTTGCTTTAATAGCTTCATGAACATGTGCTCCATACATCCCTTTTCCTCCATACTTTGGTAGTAAGGCTGGGTGAATGTTGATAATTTTTTTTGGAAAGGCCTTAACCAATTTTTCAGGAACCTTCCAAAGAAAGCCAGCCAACACAATGAGGGTGGGCTTTTGAGATTTTAGAATGGAAAGCACTGTATCAGAATTTACGAAAGCTGATTTATTAAAGAACAAACAAGGTACTTTTAATCGATTACAACGATCAATCACCCCTGCAGAAATTTTGTTTGTTAATACACAAGAGACTTCAGTTTGCGTACTATCTTTAAAATAATTGATAATATTCTCAGCATTGGAGCCTGAGCCCGAAGCCAGTATGACAATTCTATTCATCGTAGTAACTAAAAGGTGTTTTGGCGTTTTATAAGGCATCTAAATTAAGCCTAAGAAGGTTAAAACAGTAATTTACAGCACATTTTATCGACAAATGGTGGATTTAATGCAAAGTTTTATATTTTTGCCGAGATTAAATTTTAAAACCGATATTATTATGTCAGACATTGCATCAAGAGTAAAAGCTATCATCGTTGATAAATTAGGTGTTGATGAAAATGAAGTTGTATCTGAAGCAAGTTTTACCAACGATTTAGGTGCTGATTCATTAGATACTGTTGAACTTATTATGGAATTCGAAAAAGAATTCGATATTCAAATTCCAGATGATCAAGCTGAGAACATTGCTACTGTTGGTCAAGCAATAAGCTATATAGAAGAAGCAAAGTAATTTATGTTATCTTACTAAAGATTAACAATTATCCATGTGGTAATCTTCCACATGGATAATTTTTTTTAATTTCAACCGTAAATAGGTTAAAAATTAGTTCTATGCAGTTAAAGCGAGTTGTAGTTACCGGTCTAGGTGCTCTGACACCAATCGGGAACGATATCAAAACCTATTGGGATGCCTTAAAGAACGGAAAAAGCGGTTCTGCACCCATTACTTATTACGATACTGAAAAGTTTAAAACAAAATTTGCCTGCGAGCTTAAAGGCTACGACCCCTTAAATTTTTTCGATAGAAAAGAAGCCAGAAAGCTAGACCGCTTTGCACAATATGCATTGGTCTCTTCTGATGAAGCAATTCTTGATTCTGGATTAGACTTAGATAAAATAGACAAATTTAAGGTAGGTGTAGTTTGGGGTGCAGGTATTGGCGGATTGGAAACCTTCCAAAACGAAGTGTTGAATTTTGCTGCCGGAGATGGTACGCCAAGGTTCAACCCCTTCTTTATCCCTAAAATGATAGCAGATATCGCCCCAGGTAATATATCTATCAAACATGGCTTTATGGGGCCAAATTATACAACGGTTTCAGCCTGTGCATCATCAGCTAATGCCACGATTAATGCTTTAAATTATATTCGTTTAGGTCATTGTAACGTAGTTGTCACTGGCGGAAGCGAAGCTGCGGTAACCATTGCTGGTATGGGCGGATTCAATGCCATGCATGCCTTATCTACAAGAAATGAAAGTCCAGAAACAGCTTCAAGGCCATTTGATGCTACTAGAGACGGATTTGTATTGGGAGAAGGTGCAGGAGCATTAATTCTAGAAGAATATGAACATGCTAAAGCAAGAGGGGCAAAAATTTATGCCGAAGTTTTAGGCGGAGGTCTTTCAAGTGATGCATATCATATGACCGCTCCTCATCCAGAAGGTATAGGTGTTGTAAAGGTAATGGAGAATTGTCTTGAGAATGCTGGTTTAAAAGCAGAAGATGTTGACGCTATCAACACACACGGCACTTCAACTCCATTGGGTGATGTTGCTGAACTTAAGGCGATATCTAAGGTTTTTGGAGCACATGCATCAAATATCAATATTAATTCTACGAAATCCATGACCGGCCACTTATTGGGAGCTGCTGGAGCTATAGAGGCTATTGCATCTATTTTAGCGATGGAACATAGTTTGGTTCCTCCTACTATAAATCATAGCGTCATAGATGAAAATATAGATCCTTCATTAAACCTGACACTTAATAAAGCTCAAGCACGTGAGGTAAATGTTGCCATGAGTAACACCTTCGGATTCGGAGGCCATAATGCTTGTGTTTTATTCAAAAAACTTAGTTAAAAACATAAATGAAGTTTTCTCCTAAAATATTCAATTCCCATCCTAAACAGGATGGGGATTTTTTTTTAGGAATCAAAGGTATTTTGGGCTTCAAACCCAAATATATAGACATCTACAAAAAAGCGTTCCTACATCGTTCGGTAAACAAGCGTGATGATGATGGTAATCCAATGAATTATGAACGATTAGAATTTTTGGGCGATGCGATGTTGGGTACCATCATTTCAAAACATCTTTACAGTAGCGTACCAGAAGGTGATGAAGGTTATTTGACCAAAATGCGTTCAAAGATTGTAAGCAGAAAGCATTTGAACGAACTTGGCAAGGACCTCAACCTATTGCACTATGTGGAAAGTAGAATACCAAAATCCCACTTTGGAGAGAACATACATGGTAATGTGTTTGAAGCTTTGGTTGGCGCAATTTATTTGGATAGAGGGTATACCTATTGCGAAAAATTTATTCAGTCGCGAGTTATTGAGCCTTATGTAGATATAGAACAATTAGAAGGTAAGGTGATTAGTTATAAGAGTTTAGTCATTGAATGGTGTCAAAAACAGAAAAAAAACTTTCACTACGATGTTTATGAAGACACAGGTAACGATACCTTAAAACACTTTGCAGTAAAATTGACCATCGGCGAAAAAATATTGGCCAAAGCTCGGGCTACTTCTAAAAAAAAGGCAGAAGAAAAAGCATCAAAAAGAGCGTATTTTGCCCTTCAGCACAAAATGGAAAACCAATAGTATTTTAAGAAAAGGTAAACTACAACGTTTTCGTAGCGCGCAGCCTTTCTAAACCATATGACATACTAGGCTGGTTTATGGATTAGAACTATATTTACAATTCGCATTAATTTGATGGTAACAACTCATAAGATAGCTGCTGAGTTATATGATGATAGTTTTAAACTCATTGCATTGCATTGCAGTTTGAATGACTATGCCATGGCATATAACATAAATAAAGCAGTTAAGTTACAATTACAAAGAAGTGAAGAAGATTTAGGTGTTGTTGATTTTTCGTTTCCCATTTTTGAATGGAAAGATGATACTAATGATACCAATTGGACTCTAGTAAGTAACGCCATAAAAAAGATGGAAAAAACTGAAACTTTGGGTCTTTTTAATGAAAAAAGTGAGGAAAGAACTCACTACCTTATTGAAGAAAGAAAAGAAGTTGATTACTTTTTAAAGATTGATGTCGATGATAATTATATTGTAAATACTGTTGTAGCATCAATAAAAGCAATACCAAACGTGATTACCGCTTATAATATTGATGTTGCCAATTTAAAATCAAAAAGAAACCTAATTTTTTAAAAATGCCGACGAAAAAGAAAACTAAAATTGTTGCAACCTTAGGGCCAGCTACCAGTAAAAAGGAAGTTTTGAAAGAGATGATATTGGCTGGGGTAGATGTATTTAGAATCAATTTTTCTCATGCGAGCTATGATGATGTTGCTGAGCGGATTAAAATGATTAGGGAACTCAATGAAGAAATGGAAATGAGCACCGCTATTTTGGCCGATTTACAAGGTCCGAAATTGAGAGTTGGTGTTATGGGTGGTGAAGTTGTTGTTGCTCCTGGAGATGAAATTCTTTTTGTTACTGGTGAACCTTTTGAGGGCAGTGCGGAGCGTGTATACATGAATTACAAAGAATTTCCTCGAGATGTAAAGGCCGGTGAACGAATTCTTCTAGATGACGGAAAATTGATGTTTGAGGTCGTAGCTACAAATGGAGAAAATGAAGTCAAAGCTAAGGTTATTCAAGGTGGTCCATTAAAATCTAAAAAGGGAGTAAACCTTCCAAACACAAACATTTCTTTACCAGCACTTACTGAGAAAGATATTAAAGATGCTATTTTCGCTGTTGGTCAAGACGTGGACTGGATTGCACTTTCCTTTGTAAGGTTTAGTCAAGACTTGATAGATCTTCAAAACCTAATTAAGGAGCATTCAGAAAACAAAATTCCGATTGTTGCAAAAATTGAAAAACCAGAAGCGGTAGAAAACATTGATAAAATTGTCGCGTATTGTGATGGATTGATGGTTGCTAGAGGTGATTTAGGAGTTGAGGTACCCGCGCATGAAGTTCCTTTAATTCAAAAGCAATTGGTACTTCGCGCTAAAAAAGCGAGAATACCAGTAATCATTGCAACTCAAATGATGGAGACAATGATTACGAGCTTAACACCAACTAGGGCAGAGGTTAATGACGTGGCCAATTCTGTAATGGATGGTGCTGATGCTGTAATGTTGTCTGGTGAAACCTCTGTTGGTAATTATCCAGTTCAGGTGATTGAAAAAATGACGAGTATTCTTTCGAGTGTTGAAGGCTCAAGTTTAATCAATGTACCGCAAACACCTCCTCATATTAAAACAAAAAGATATATTACAAAATCAGTCTGCTATCATGCGGCATTAATGGCCAATGAAATTCAGGCAAAGGCAATTTCTACACTGACCAATAGTGGTTATACCGCTTTTCAGATTTCGGCTTGGAGGCCTAGCGCCCATATTTTGGTCTTTACTTCAAATAAAAGAATATTGACACAACTGAATCTACTCTGGGGCGTAAAAGCATTTTATTATGACAAATATGTATCTACAGATGAGACTATTGATGATGTAAACCAAATTGCATGTAAGAAAGGGTTTCTAGATGCAGGCGATATGTTAATTAGTTTAGCAGCCATGCCTATGAAAGATAAAGGAATGGTCAATACGCTAAGAGTGACTGAGATTGAAACTTGTAACTTTTAAGCTACCTCTCGCTCAAAAGCAATAAAGTTGACAACTTTACCCTTCTTATTACGAATGGGAACACCTTTTATCCAGCAATTATATGTAGAACCATCTTTTCGATAATTTAGAATAATGGTTTCAAAAGGATGTTCATTTTTTACAGCTTCTGAAATCAAAGCCGTAGTTTGTTTGTTTGTTTGAGAACCTTGAAATATTTTTGGTTTTTTACCTAATATTTCATTTGGTGTGTAACCATTCATATCAAAAATATTTTTGGTTGCATGAACGATATTCAACTTAGAATCCGTTACAACAATAACATGATTTTTTTGTCTAATTTCCTTTTCAAAAGGAAACTTGTTTTCCCATACCTGTTGTTCAGATAGGGTTTTTAAAATCACCAAATCGCTGAGGTCATCACATGTTTTTTGAAAGTACTTTGAGAACAAATCCCAACTAGTTACAGGAAGGTTCAATGCACCCTGATTTGAATAGAAATTGTGTGCAGCTTTATCGTAATGTTGTAGCTCTTTCATATTCAATACTATAAAAACTTCTAAAATTGAAAAAGTTTGTAACAATGATTAACAGTTCTGTTCAAATAATTGCCGCTAAACAGACTTTAAAACGCTGTAAGAATGAACAGAATTTCCGGACTAAGAGATAAATTATAGCCTTAAAAGCATATGAAATTTGAATTCCATGAGAGCATATTGGCCTCAACTTTAGGATTGACAAATGATATTAGGCAAGATGAAAAGCGTTTTGCCAATATTGATAGTACTATTAAATTTCTATGGAACAGAAATGAAGTGCCAGTAACAATTCAAGTAGATACACTTACCTTAGAACTCTTACCAAATCAATTGGTGAGCACTACCTATTTGCAACATATTTCTTACGAATCTTCGGAGTGCCCTATAACGGCTATTTTATTTAATCGAGAGTTTTACTGTATTTCAGATCACGACAGCGAAGTGTCTTGCAACGGAATTTTATTTTTTGGAACACAAGACTTACCAATTATTACTATTCCAATAAATCAACAAAAACGATTTGATGCCTGGTATGAGGTATTTGTTGAAGAGTTTTCTACACCTGATAAGATTCAAGGTGATATGTTGCAAATGCTTCTAAAGCGATTTATAATAATGAATACGCGATTGGCCAAAGAACAACTCATTGTAAAAGAACTGAACAATGATCAAGTTGAGGTAATTCGTAAGTTTAATTTTTTGGTTGACCTTCATTATAAGACGAAACGTAAAGTAAGTGATTATGCTGATTTATTATTTAAATCTCCGAAAACGCTATCCAACCTGTTTTCTATTTATAACCAAAAATCACCTCAACGTATTATCCTCAATCGTTTGGCCTTAGAAGCGAAACGTCTTATCCATTTTACCGACAAGCAAAATCAAGAGATTGCTTATGAACTTGGTTTTAATGACCCAGCCCATTTCAGTCGTTTTTTTAAGAAAATGACGGAAATGACTCCTTCAGAATACCGCGAAAGCAAACAAATTACCTCTTAAGGGAAATTTCTGCAAGCAGTCGGGAAATTGCTGCTAACACTTGCCTTTCATTTCACCACATCTTTGTAGTGTAATTAAAAATCAATAGAAATGAACATCGCAGAAAAGTCAATTTTCAATTTAATCGAAATATTTAGAGGAGGTCAAAAACCATCTCTTGACAGTCTTACAACAGAAGCTCATTGTGAGCAGAAACACCATCACGATTTCTATTGTGATACAGAGAAACCATTTGTAACAAACATTTAATCCTGATAATAAATTATAACAATAATTATGAGCACATTTAACGTACCTAAAAGAGAAGAAGTAAGCAGTAACAATCAAGTCATTTTTGATAATCTTGAAAAAGCAGTGGGCTTTGTTCCCAACCTTTTTGCAACTTATGCATATTCAGAAAATGCCTTAGGTAATTATTTAAACCTTTCGAATGCGAAAACATCTTTAAAAGCTAAAGACAAAGAAGTAGTAAACCTTGCCGTTAGCCAAGTGAATAACTGTATTTATTGCTTATCTGCCCACACGGCTATTGGTAAAATGAATGGTTTTACTGAAGAAGAAATTTTACAATTAAGAGCAGGTTACGCTTCTTTTGATGACAAATTGGATGCTTTAGCCCGATTGGCAAGAAACATAACCGAGAATAGAGGAGCAACTGATTCGGCTGTTGTAGATAATTTCTTTAATGCAGGATGGACAAAAGAAAACCTAATTGACACTATCGTTTTGGTGGGAGACAAAACTATTTCAAACTATTTGCACAAGACTACTGATGTCCCCGTCGATTTTCCGGTAGCACAACCTTTAGAAGAAGTAACAGCTTAAATAACTTAGAGATAATAAGAATAGATTTCCCCCTTTGCGGGAATGATAAAAAGTAAATCATTATGAAAAAAGTAATAGTAGTATTAGCCATTGCACTAACGACAGTATTTTCAGTAAACGCGCAAGATAAAATGATGGATAAGGCGGTAAAAACCATTCAATTGGAACAAGTGCCCGGTGAATTCACACAAAAAACCTTAACAGTTTCAGAAGGCACTTATGTATTCGAAATTGCAAATAAGGGCGTTGACCATAATGTTGGTTTCGTTCTGGTAGAGAAAGGAAAAGATGTTAGCAAGCCTGAAAACCATATTCAAACGGCTTACGTTACCGCACCTGTAGGCACTAATAGTTCACAGACTTCAAACCCTACAACTTTGACAAAAGGTGAGTATGTGTATTTTTGTCCATTAAACCCAACTGCAACAGATAACACTTTAGTTGTTGATTAGGTAACAGATTGAACCTCTTATTGACCAACTACAGGGTTTGTTCTGTAGTTGGTCTTTTTTATTTTAGTTTTGATTCTGCGAAAATCGATGGGGCAATACTTTTTGCTAAGTGTATAGGCCAATCGTTTCTTTGCAAATGACTTTCTGTAATGGCACCTTCATAAAGTAAATAAAGTCCACCAGAAATCTTCTCTGTTTCGGCTCTAGAAATATTTGCAATAGTATCACCTACTATTTCACCTAAGAATAAAAGAAGTTCTTTTTTTTGGCGTTGAATAACTGAAACAATTTTTTGATTTTCTGGAGGAAGCTCACCAAGGGTTTTTATTCCCCAACAGCCATGAAAATCTCCTTTTCGATATAGGTCGCGAAGAAAGTCAAAAATAGCTATGAGCTTTTGCTGTCCTTCATTTTTCTCTTTTATATAGTCTTTTAATTCTTTCATAAAATACATATGCCGATTTTCAAGATAGGCGACACAAATATCTTCTTTTGACTTAAAATGATGATATAGGGTAGCTTTGGCAATCTCAGACTTTGCAATAATTTCATTGATGCCTGTGGCATTGTAACCATTGGTATAGAATAAACTAGAGGCTATGGTAACAATGTGTTCTTTGATATTGGTTTTTTGCATATTCAAAGATAATAAAGACTGGTCTGTCTATTCTTTAAATCACGAATAAATCTTTCTTTTAATTTGAATTAATAGTATTACTAGCAAAAAGACAAGTTTTAATATTTTTTAGCGTTTCATTAAGCTAATAACCATTTTATTGAACGTAGTTTAGCAAAAAAAGGTTGTGATATTAGAATTGATAACTGCTATTTTGTGGAGCCTTTCTCCCTTTGGAGAATCTAAGGTGGGTATTCCTTATGGAATTTCGCAAGGCGTTAACAGTTATCTTATATTGATTTCTTGCTTTTTGGCCAATTTATTGGTTTTTCCTTTTATGATGTTCTTTCTAGACTATGTTAATAAAATTCTTATTCGCTGGAGACCCTATAAAAAAGCTGCCGTTTGGGTTGCTAAAAGGGCAAAAGTAGGAACTGGCGATAAGCTAAAAAGGTTTGGAACTTTAGGGCTTGCACTTTTTGTTATGATTCCGCTACCAGGAACGGGTGTTTATGCGGGTAGTATTGCTACGTATTTGTTCAGAATTGAAAGAAAAAAAGCATTTATGGCTAATGCGGTTGGTATTTTCTTTTCTTCTTTGATTATTTGGGCCTTGACCGTTGGAGTTACCTCCTTGTAGTTGATTTAAAAATCAAACCGAAGCTGTACTTGCAGCTTTTCCTTTTCCTTTGATTCTATAATTTTCTTTTTTTCAGTATTTAGATTGGCCAATGATATGCCCAAAAGCCTTACAGAATTTTGAAGTTCTTGTTGATAGAGTAACTCTTTAGCGGTTTCAAGAATCAAAGCTTTTTCGGTAATAAAGTAAGGCAGCGTTTTACTGCGCGTTTGAAGCGTAAAATCACTGTATTTGATTTTAAGCGTAATAGTCTTACCTGCAATTTTTGACTTCTTCAATCGTCGTTCCAATTCATTGGCAATATGCTCCAATTTTTCGAGCATAAAAATCTCACTACTGAGATTTTCGCTAAAAGTGCGTTCGGCACCAACTGACTTGGGAATGCGATGTGGTTTTACTTCACTCAAGTGAATACCTCTAACCACATTAAAATAATATCGTCCACTTTTGCCAAATTTCTCATCTAGAAATTCAAGGGGTTTTGTTTTTAAATCATTGCCCGTGAAAATTCCCAGCTTATACATTTTTTCTGCGGTGACTTTGCCTACACCATAAAATTTTCTAATATCTAAATCTTCTAAAAATTGAATAACCTCTTCGGGGTTAACAGTTTTTTGTCCATCGGGTTTATTATAATCACTTGCTACTTTGGCGATGAACTTATTGATGGATATTCCTGCTGACGCGGTAAGACCTGTTTTATCTAAGATCTTTTTGCGAATTTCTTTTGCAATCAAAGTGGCTGAAGGATTCCCTTTTTTATTTTCAGTTACATCTAAATAGGCTTCGTCTAAAGAGAGTGGTTCCACCAAGTCAGTATATTCAAAGAAAACCTTTCTTACTTGTTGTGAGATTTCTTTATAGCGGTCAAAACGAGGTTTAACAAATATGAGTTCTGGGCAATTACGTTGCGCAATATAACCGCTCATAGCGCTGCGAACTCCAAATTTTCGGGCCTCATAACTAGCTGCAGAAACGACACCGCGTTTTGAACCCCCACCAACAGCAACAGGCTTGCCTTTAAGTTCAGGTTTATCATGTTGTTCTACAGAGGCATAAAAGGCATCCATATCAACATGAATGATTTTTCGTAAAGGAAAATCGAAGTCCATACTCAAATTTAGGGTATATTTAGTTTGATGGAACACTTAGAAATTGAACGTAAGTTTTTGGTTAAATCAGATGCTTATAAAAACGATGCTAGTTCTGAAACTAGAATAGTTCAAGGATTCTTAAATACTGACCCGGAACGCACTGTGCGTGTTCGAATAAAAGGGGATAAAGGGTATTTGACCGTTAAGGGAAAAGGAAATGATTCTGGCACAACTCGGTTTGAATGGGAAACACAAATTACAATTGTAGAAGCTACTAACCTGATTGATTTATGTGAACCTGGAATTCTTGAAAAAATACGTTATGAAGTGACAGTTGGTAAGCATGTTTTTGAAGTAGATGAATTTTTAGGAGAGAATAAAGGATTGGTCATTGCTGAGATTGAATTACAGCATGAAGATGAACATTTTACAAAACCTAATTGGTTGGGTGATGAGGTAACTGGGCAGATAAAATATTATAATTCTCGATTGAGTAATAAGCCGTTTTTAAAATGGTAGTCATGAAAACACCCATCCCTTTTGCCTGCTGAGAGGCAGGCAATCCATTCCGTGAAGGAGAAGTTAATAGGTGTTTTCTATAGGGTTTAATCATGGGCTTTTTCTTCTTCAATCAATTGTATAATTCTCTTCCCTTTTATCTTTAGGCTGTCATACACATAAAAGTATTTTTCGGTGGCAACTCGTTGCATGATGCCAAGCATCTTTGAGTTTCGATAGAGTTGCTCTAAAGCTTTTTGCTGGTCATTTTTGGAGAATTCACTAGGTGGTTTAGGACTTGTAAATACCTTAAAGACTATGACAGCATCTTCATAGTTGCCATCATAGAGCCCAGCTTCCATATTTTCAATAAAGGTGTTTAAACTTATCTCGCCTTCTTGTATTTGTTCATAGTAAGAGTAATAGTCGAAAATGGCATCTTCTAGAGCTTTACCTTGCAGATTTGCTATATATCCAGAGCTTTTTAAGGCGTCAAAACCAGATTGATTCACATTTAAATATTTTTCCCCAAGAATTGGCGCAATTTGTGGTACTAAATTCATGGGCATAGAATCTAGAAAAGTGTATTTCATATATTCAATGGCTGCAAGATTGTGACGTTTTCTAAGAGCCCTAACATCATTAATTTCAACGGTATCTGATTGTATATTTTTACTTATGCCGTTTAAATAACCTCGTAGTTGTTCAGAAGTTTTTCTCTCTTCATTCCAATTATTTATTTGTAAAGCAATTAAAATACCAATAACCACAAGCACAATTTCACCAACGGCATATTTAAAATATTTGGTGGTTTTACCTTCTGAAAGGAGGTTTTTACGAATTTGTCGAAACAATTTAATCATAGTTCTGATTTTCCCCCTCTTGTGAGGGGTTAGTGGGTGGGTATCGATTGTACGTCAGTCAAAACCCACTCCTCAATCCCCTCCTTGGAGGGGGGATTGTATTGTTTATTCTAAATTTTGTTCTATTAAATCTATTATTTCAATTATCTTTTTTCTTAATATCAAACTCTGGTTTAGCGAATGATTGTTTTTAGTTATGCATCTTTCTATATGATCTTCGAAATCGGGATTATTTAAAAGCGAATTGTAATCTTCTATATGAGTAGAATTTCCAATTTCAGGTCTTGCTCTAAGATTATCTTCAATTAAATACTTGTTAAGAACATTCGTATTATTTGCTAAATTTCTAATGGTTCTTAATTGATAATGCTCTACAAGAAAAGGCTCATATCTATTATCTCTATAGTTTTGCCAACTTAATTCTTCTTCTCGCAAATCAGCGGTTTCAGAAGTCCAAAAAGTAAGTTTTTGTTTTAAGCTATCATTTTTTATGATTCGTAATTCTCCAGAACTTGCTAAATCATTTATGATAGGGTCAAAAGTTGTAAAAGGAATGGTTCTTACTAGATAGTAATCAACACTATCTTTATTTCGCAATATTGTAGAATCTATGTACTTAATAAGTTGTAAGGCTGAATTAATACTTTCTCTTTTTGATTTGTTTTTTTGATTTAATTGTGTAAGGTTGTTTTTGAATTCAGTTTTCAATTGATTTAAAATGGCTTGTTCTCTAATTCTATCTTTTCGTTCCTCATTCCAATTATTTATTTGTAAAGCAATCAAAATACCAATAACCACAAGCACAATTTCACCAACAGCATATTTAAAATACTTTGTTGTTTTGCCTTCTGAAAGGAGGTTTTGACGGATTTTTCTAAAAAATTTGAACATGAAATGAATAGCCAAGGAAGGCTTACTGTTTTTGGTTGATTAACTTCTTGGAAGTTAATCAAATACTTCTAAAAAAGTAATTATATATGCTCTGCCCTTGCCGAATCTAATTTGGGTCTCAATAATTTTTGTTTCTTTAAGCTTTTTTTGGACCAAGAGAATAATGGTACAGAAAAACCAAGAATACCTAAAATAGTAGCAATCAGAAAAATATTTGGCAGTACTGTTATAACAGCACCTGCATTGAGCACCCCCAAAATCAGCAAGGTAGATAATGGAAAAGATAAGGCTAGAATGCTAATGGCATAATCATTATGAAAGGTCTTCTTTTTTGCTTGAGTATCATTTTCTAGGGCATCAATAGTTGAAATATGTGCGTAGGGCCAAAAGCTACAGGCGCTTAGTCCAAATGCAAGTAGTAGTGCTATTTCATTTTGAGCTTGTAAACCCGTAAAAGCAACAAATAGTCCACAAATCAGAAATACTAAGCTTGCTCTTAATGATAATAATGAAAAGATTTGAACAAATTGTTTTCTTTTAATTTTTACAGCTAGCCCAATAAATAATAGAACCAATGGGGTCATTATGAGACTTAATTTCTGTAGGGTTTCACTAATTACAAATGGCAATGAATCCATATTCAAACCAAAACCAAGTAACACTAAGGCAACAGCGATAAAGATGTTCACAGGTTCGGAAACCATTACTTTAAGCATATCACCAATCTTTGAAGAACCACGCTTTTGTTTTTTCTCATGTAATCTTAAATACCAGTTCATGGCTACTAAATATAGAATCACCAAAACAAATACCTTATTACCTAGATCTGCCATAGCAGCTTTGGCTAGATACCCCTCGCCTAAAAATTCTAAAACAAAGGGGAAGCATGATAACCCTGGTGCTAAAGAAGGGACAAGTAATCGGGCGGTTCTAAATTCTGATGTGTTTTTTTTAATTCCTAAAAGGGGCAGGACTAATGGAAAAACTAAAAACAAAAGCAGGTTAAGCCCAAGGGCTAAAAGGGGTAACAACAACAAATTTAATTTAACCTGAACCCCCAAAAGCGCAATAAAAATAGTAGCTGGTAATGCAAGATTTAAGATTATCTTCTTGATACCAGTTACCTCTTCTTTAGACTTGAACTTAGCTTTTAGCAAAAACCCAATGAAGATGAAAAATAAAAAGACTATCGTTTTTTGAAAACTAATATCCATGTGACTACACGATGACTTTACCTAATGCTGAAGTAAAAAGTTTCATTTCATCCATAGTGCCCATACTAACACGACACCAATTTTTACCCATAAAATTAAAAGCACGAACACCTACTTTTAATTCTGTCATTTTTTGGAGGAATTCTTTGCCTTCCATTTCAATAGGAAAAATCATAAAACTTGTATACGAAGGCACGTATTCTATTCCCATTTTAGTCAATTCTTCGTAAACATATTCACGACAAGCGGTATTTTTTACACGAGAACTTTCAATAAATTCAGCATCGTCCATAGCACCCATTGCTGCATATACCGAGGGATATGAAATACCCATACCTGCTCTGGTAATTTTTTGAAGCTTATCTAAGGTAGCTTCTTGAGCAACTGCGTAGCCGACTCTAAGACCTGCCATACCATGAATTTTAGAGAATGTTCTGGCGATGATAACATCTTTACCCTCGTTGATTAAAGAAACCATACTCTTTTTGGCTCCTTCTTCTAAAAACCACAAATAGGCTTCATCAACAAAAACAGGAACTTTTTCAGACACCCTAGAACAAAAATCAAGAAGTTCTTTTGAATCTGTTATGGTACCTGTAGGATTGTTAGGGTTACAGATATAAACCAATTTGGTTTCTTCATCAATAGCAGCTTCCATTGCCTTTAAATCATGAGACCAGTCGTCTTGAAGAGGGACTGGTTTCCATGTACCACCAGCGGCTTCAGCAACGCGTATTAGAGACATATATGCGGGGTCAGCAGAAACAACATTACCACCATTCATAAATAAAACCATGGCGGTCTTCTCTAATAAATCAGACGACCCAGGACCCATCATAATATTCTTAGGAGTAACACCTTCAAATTTTGCGATTTTATCTACTAATTGAAAAAGTTCTTTCCATGCATAGCGATTTCCTCCGGCCGCAGAATTTTTTAAAGCTTCTAAGGCCATAGGTGATGGCCCGTATGGATTTTCATTAGCATTCAATTTTGCTTCCAAAACAGGAAACTCTCTTGTGTTTTCTGGTAAATATTCTTTGAAAAATGGGCTATAAATGGCATCACCGTTTATATCTAATTGTATTGGTGTTGTAGAAGTTTCTGCAAAGCTGAAGTATGGTGCTGCCATAACTCCGCCTGCGGTAAACATTCCTTTTTTTAACCAGTCTCTTCGGTTTAATTGGGTAGTTTTCATAGGATTAGTTTTTTTGAATTAGCTATGACCCTAAATTAAAGGGAGAGGTCAAAAAATCCTATGGTAAAACGATAAAAATCAAGGGGTTAAAATATAGTATACATATTTTAACCGTGTATAAATTGTCAATTTGAAATGATTAAACAGAAAAATTTGATGTTATTTGGCAAAAACTCCTTCTTTTTCTAAAAGTGGAATTAGCACTAATTTTTTTTCAGAAACACTATTTTTTGTAAAAAGAAAACGTTTTTCGTAGAGTTTATTATCTGCATAATAGGTCACATAGAACTCATTGTTCAATGCCAAGACCTCTTCTAAAACCATTTCAATTTTTTCGTATGCTTTTGCTGTAATAACTTCAAAAGCATAGCGCATTTCTGAAGTTTTACGTTCATCGTCATATCCTTTTGAAACTACAAGTGCCATTTCAATTGGTGTAGAGCGGTTATTGATGAGATAGGCATTCCAATCTTTGTTGAGAAACTCTTTATTCCATTCATGTACAATGGCAACATGAACGTCTTTAACAACTGGAATTTCAATATCCTTTTTCATGAGAATTTCCTACAAAGCACTTTTAAATTGCTCTAAAAAGCGCAAGTCATTTTCACTCAATAAACGAATATCAGATATTTGATGAAGTAACAATGCAATTCGGTCAATACCCATTCCAAAAGCGAAGCCAGAATATACCTCTGGGTCAATACCACAATTGGTCAAAACACTAGGATCTACCATACCACAGCCCATAATCTCTAACCAACCCGTACCTTTGGTCATCTTGTAATCGGTCTCGGTTTCTAATCCCCAGTATACATCTACTTCAGCACTGGGTTCCGTGAACGGAAAGTACGACGGGCGCAATCTAATCTTTGACTTTCCGAACAGTTCTTTAGTAAAAAACTGTAAAGTTTGTTTTAAATCGGCAAATGAAACATTCTTGTCAACATACAAACCCTCTACTTGATGAAAGAAACAGTGCGAACGAGCCGAAATGGCTTCATTACGATATACCCGACCAGGAGAAATAGTTCTGATAGGGGGCTCGTTGTTTTCCATATAGCGTACCTGAACAGATGAGGTATGCGTACGTAATAAAATATCAGGATCTGTTTGAATAAAGAAAGTATCCTGCATATCACGTGCCGGATGATATTCAGGTAAATTGAGAGCCGTAAAATTGTGCCAATCATCTTCAATTTCAGGGCCTTCAGAAACATTGAAACCAATTCTAGAGAAAATATCAATGATTTGATTTTTGACAATAGAGATTGGATGTCTAGCTCCAATTTCAATAGGTTGCCCAGGTCTTGTCAGATCACCAAACTGTCCGGAAACCTCTGTTTGGTTTTCAAGGGCCTCCTTAAGGGTATTTACTTTTTCTGCGGCAGTAGTTTTCAATTGATTGATAACCTGCCCAAACTCCTTCTTTTGCTCGTTAGGGATATTTTTAAACTCCGTAAAAAAATCATTCAGTAAACCTTTCTTTCCCAAATACTTGATTCGAAAAGTTTCGATTTCATCTTTAGAAGTGGAAGCAAATTTTTCAACTTCGGTTAAATGCTCTTTTATGGTCTCAATCATAGCTGATAGTACTATTAATCCGCAAATTTAGTACTTTTTTACTCGATAATCGAGATCTGAATGCTACTAGACTTGCCTAGAAAATTTGAAGTTTTTTCTAACAATCGCATCATGGACTTGCCTTGAGGCAGTTTACTCATTTGCCTAGTTTCATTAATCAGGCTAAACTTTATCTTTTACATTTACCTTAACCCATTCCATACAGCTTTGAAAGTTCTCAAAAATATGTGCTGTTGAAATCAAATCAGGTATAATATCAATACGTTCCATCATCAGTCGGGGTTGATCCAAAACTTTAACAAAGAGAACTGTTTTATTTTGGCTTCTTAAATCGTAAAGCACATCTTCCATCGCATAAAGACCAGATTGATCTAAATATGGCATACGCCCTAATCTAATGATAATTGTTGATGCACTACTAGGAATTTGTTCGGCCAATTGTTGAAACTCGCTTGTAGATCCAAAAAATAAAGGGCCTTTAATATGCTTTATAAAAACTTCTTCATTTAGCTTGGTCGGAAATTCTTTTTCATCTGCCCATGCTTCCTCCTTTAGAGGCTTTACATCAGAACGTTTCGCTGTTAAATCACCGATTTTTTTCATAAACATTAATGAAGCAAATACCAGCCCAATACCTACAGCATATACCAAGTTCCAAATAGATGAAAGCACCATTACCACAAGCATGATGACCACTTCGGAACTGAGTTTGATAGGACCTATTTTTATATCTTTTGGTAAGAAAGGAATAGCTTTTAGTCCCTTATAGTCCATAACCCCAATACCTACTGTAATTAAAATTCCGGCTAAAACAGCAGCTGGAATTTTTGAAGCTATTGGCCCTAAAGCCAAAAGAACAATCAATAGCAAAATACCAGCAATCATACCAGATAGCTTTGTTTTGCCTCCTGATTTGATATTTACTACTGTGCGAATGGTAGCACCTGCACCCGGAATACCGCCAAAAACTGCAGCGATGCTATTACCGATACCCTGCCCAATCAATTCTTTGTTCGGTTTATGTTTGGTCTGTGTCATATTATCTGCAATTACTGATGTCAATAATGAATCTATTGCACCTAATAAAGCAAGGGTAAGGGCAGTAAAAATATAGGGCGTAATTGAACTTAAATTAAACTCTGTGAAGATTTTAAGGTTCGGTATCGGTAGTCCACTAGGAATTTCTGCTATGGGGCGATAACTTAATCCAAAGCCATATGCAATTCCTGACATAACGAGCAAAGCTACTAGGGTACTGGGCACCGCAGTAGTTATTTTTTTAAAACCATAAATTATGATAATGGTGCCTAAAGCTAAAATTAGTTCCAGCCAATTAATATTATTCATAGCTCGTCCCATAACTTTAAAAGTGCCAATAACCCCTGAGGCATTGTTTGCAGCTTGGGTCTTTGCCTCTTTAAGGATATCACCCGTAGTAATTTCTTTGCCTTTATTTACGGTCTCCTGAAAATTGTTTAAGGTCAACACTGATTCTCCTTTCTCCTCTTTTAAGATATTTTGAAGAATTTTTTCTTTTGCACTCTGTTTAAATGTTGTTACGTATTCAATATCTTCTTTTGGATAATAGCCAACTGCCGGTAAAATTTGGGTAATCAAAATGATAACTCCAATAGCGGTCATAAAGCCAGAAACTACGGGATACGGAATATACTTAATATAGGTGCCAAGCCTAAGTAAGCCAAGCCCAACCTGCATAATCCCCGCCAATAAGAAAACAGTTAAAATTGCTGGGAGTGCTTTGTTCACATCTCCATCATTAGAAGCGATAATACCCGCAATTACAAGCATACTCACAGCGGTCATAGGAGCTGTTGGACCAGATATTTGTGTATTGGTGCCCCCAAAAAGTGCCGCAAAGAAACCAATAAAAATAGCACCGTAAAGACCAGCACTTGGGCCAAGCCCTGAACTCACACCGAATGCTAATGCCAAGGGTAATGCAACGATACCCGCAGTAATTCCCCCAAAAAGATCACCTTTTAAATGCTTGAACATAATGTCAATTATTTTTATTCCAAGATAGGTATTTTGCTACAACAAAAAAGCCAATGATGTTTAATCATTGGCTTTTTCAGTTTATGAGTTAAGCACTTTTTACATAAAATGAACTTTACCATCGGCGATGTCATACATAGCACCTACAATGGCAATTTCTCCGTTTTCTTCCATATCATTCAAAACAGGACTTAAACTTCGGATATCTTCAATAGTCAATCGCACATTTTTTTCGGCGACATGATTTACAAATTCGATGTTTTTTGAATTTCTATTTTCTACGTCAGAAGGCTCACTTACCGCTCTTACAGCAGCCTTTATTTTATGAAGCAAGATGGTTAAATTACCTAGTTTGGCATCATCACAAGCCCCTTTAACGGCACCGCAACTCGTATGACCCAGCACAACAACGACTTTTGTGCCAGCAAGTTTACAGGCAAACTCCATGCTGCCCAAAATGTCTTCGTTGACAATATTTCCGGCAACCCTTGCACTAAAAATATCACCTACTCCTTGGTCAAAAACCAGTTCAGCGGATACTCTTGAGTCAATACAGCTCAATATGGTTGCGAAGGGATATTGCCCTGATGTGGTTTGCTTCACTTGATCAAGCAAATCTCTGTCAGCTTTTTTATTGTCAACAAAGCGCTCATTACCTTCTTTTAATAAAGTTATGGCACCATTAGGGTCAAGTGCCGCTTGAGATTCTTTAGTTTGTGTTATCATGATTTTACTTTATACGGTTTTTGGTCTTAGTTTAAAAAATTGGATATAACTATCCGGATTTTCGATTGTACCTCTCTCCGAAATTAATTTAATGTCAATATTTCTATTTTTAGCTTTCTCTGAAAAGTCCTCCAAAATTTCAATAATATCATGGTCTAAATATCGCGTCTTTCTCACATCCAGTTCAAGGTATGAACCTTCTGGTAGACTATCCAATTCCTTTAAAATGGCTCCTTTGTTAAAAAAGGTTACTTCTTCGGCAAAGGTCATTTTTATGTTATGTCTATCATTACTTTGATCTTCAATATGAAGGAAATGGGAGTTTTGATAACTTTTTATTAAAATCACGATGATTCCAACTGCTAGCCCAAGACCGATACCCACCAATAAATCAGTAAATACAATACCTACCACGGTAACTGTGAATGGAACGAACTGTTTCCAGCCCAGGGCATACATTTTCTTGAAAAGAGAAGGTTTTGCCAATTTAAAACCAACTATAAATAAAATAGCGGCTAAAACTGATAGCGGAATCATGTTCAATAACCTCGGAATCAAAATGACCGAAATCAAAAGAAAGAAGCCATGAATAATGGCTGAGGCTTTTGATTTACCGCCTGATTGAATGTTGGCTGAACTACGAACAATTACCTGTGTTATTGGTAAGCCGCCAATCATTCCAGAAATGACATTTCCTGTTCCTTGAGCCAGTAGTTCACGGTTGGTTGGGGTAACTCTCTTTTCTGGATCCAGTTTGTCAGTTGCTTCAACGCATAGCAAAGTCTCTAAACTAGCTACTAGGGCTATTGTAAAGGCGGTTATCCATATTTCAGGATTTCCTATAACCGAAAAATTTGGAAAGCTAAACTGACCTAAAAAAGAATCAATTCCATCAGGAATTGGAACACTAACCAAATGATCTGAAGAGATGGCTAAGGTTTCATTTTCTTTAGTAATTAGATAGAATACAATTCCGACAACGACTGCTACTAAAGGTCCTTGTACCAATTTAAATACCTTTCCTTTTTTAGAGAGTACTTTATCCCAAAGAATTAAAATGGCCAATCCGATAATAGCAATTATCGTTGCGCCAGGGCTAATATTGTTTAAAGTCTCAAATATCTCTGAAAAAGTGTTTTTGCCATCGACTTGAAAGAATGCAAAGTCACCTTCTGGGTCTGGGTCGTAGCCAAAAAAATGGGGAATTTGCTTAAGTATAATAATGATACCAATACCGGTAAGCATTCCCTTAATTACTGAAGAAGGGAAGTAATAACCAATAATACCAGCTTTTAGAATTCCAAAAACTACTTGTATAATTCCTCCCAATACAACTGCCACCAGAAAGTTTTCATAGCCACCCAATGCCCCAATAGCTGTTAATACAATGGCAGCCAGGCCCGCTGCGGGACCGCTGACCCCGATTTGTGAGCCACTAAGTGCACCAACTATAATACCGCCTATGATACCGGCAATCAAACCTGAAAAAAGAGGGGCGCCACTAGCTAAGGCAATACCTAGACATAGTGGGAGGGCTACAAAAAATACAACGATACTTGCTGGCAAGTCGTTCTTTATATACTTGAACATGAAAAATAGTTTTTAGTCTTCTTTAGTTGATTTAAATTTTGAAGACAATTAAAATTACGATTTATAATTGGGAAGTTAAATCAAGCTTTTTGGCGGAGGGAGTACTATTTCAGTTGAAATATCTGAATACAGTAATAACGAAATTTGATTTCTAATTAATTCTTGGGTCAAATGAAGGCTTCTGTTTTCAATGGAATTGGAAAAAAACAATTCATTTTCATTAAATTTTTTCTCTGTTTCGCTATTGTTTTCTTCTTCATTTAAATCAATAACAAGAGCACTTTCATAATCAGATTTACAAAGTGCCTCAATTGAGGGCGCTAGAATTGATATGACAAGCATTAGAGATACAAACGAAAATGTAAAAGATTTTATCATTCAAAAAAACTGAACAATAAAGATAATAGTAAACCTATTAAACCCTGTTAAATCTGCTTTAAAATTTCTTTAACAGTTTTAAATGCTCTGAAGGCAGCCATCCCGTCTGACCATCGGCTATTTTAACTTTTTGCCAGTTACCCAATTCTTCCACTACATTTACTTTAGTACCTTCATGAAGGGTGAAGAGTCGCTCACTTCTATCATTAGGTTCGGAGGTAACCGCAATTTCGCGACTGAAAATGATTGCAGGATTATCTTTTTGGAACTCATTGTATTGAAAATAGGCCATGATTACCGAAATCACGGCAAGAACTAAACCTAGAACACTTGCTATGAAAGAGATACGCTTGTGGGTGGCATTGTATAAAAAGTAATATACAATATAGCCAAGTACGAATAAAAAGATCATACCCACAGCAAGGTAAGCCCATTGCTCAAATGAAAGGTAATTTACTACAGTCTTATAAAAACTAACCAACACGGTCTCAGGCATTTCATCAATAGCGTCCAACTTCATGTTATTGGCATAACTTAAGTTGTTTTTGATTTCGACATCATTGGGTTTTAATAACAAAGCCTTTTCATAATAATAAATACTTGGTCCAATTTCACCAAGTTTATAATGAGCGTTGCCCAAGTTAAAATATAGTTCTGATGAATGTTGTTTGTTGTCTAGAATTTGCTCGTAAAAACCAATAGCTTTATTATATTCCCCTTCGTTATATGATTCGGTAGCATGCTGAAATAGTGTATTATTTTGGGCAATAACACCAAATGAGAAGAGAAAGAATAAAATAGCCATATATGCTTCTTTCATAACTGTTTATCTATTTGTGAAATTACCTCGCTTGCCTTATTGTAATCTTGCTGCATTTGAACTTCTGTGAAAGGGCTGTATCGTGCCATTTCGCAATTCTTGAGAAGATTAATGAAATCTTCAACATGTTCTTCTGATACTTTTTTCTCACTTAATAATGAGGTAATTTTTTCTTTGCTGAATTCTGAAGTTTCGATTTTAAGTTTAGCCTTCAAATAATTGTGTAACGCTTTTTCTAGGGCGATGTAAAAGTTGTCTTCATTACCCAATTCTTTCTTTGCCGTTGACAAGTATTTTCTTGCTAATCTATTTGCTTTTTTAAGTCTGTTCCCTTCTACATTGCCAGCATCTTTTTCACGTTTCTTCCTGAATAAAATAACTATTGGAATAAGAAATAACGGTCCAAATAAAAGCATATAAAAACGAGTGGATTGAAAGAAATAACTAACACCAATTTTGGTCAAGTTTGGAGTAACTTTTATAAAGTGGAATTGCTTACTTGTTGGAACAGCTATTTTTGCTGCGCCTCCTGAAATTGGAGTAATAGCGGTAGCATCTGTAGGCCCTTCCATTACGTCTATGGTGATTTCATCAGAGTTAATGGTTGTATATTTTTTAGTCTTAGGATTGAAAAAGCTAAATGAAATTGAGGGAATAGGATATTTTCCCCTAAACGATGGTACGACAGTATAATTATTGGCAACCTTGCCTTGCATGCCTGAAATAGTGGTTCTAACACTTTCATCGAATTCTGGCTCATAAACTTCTAAGGCACTTGGTAAATCTGGTTCAGGCAACTGAAATAATTTTAGATTGCCTTTACCAGATACTTCAACTACGGCTTGAAGTGATTCTGAGGCATTTAAAGCTGTTTTGCTCGTAGAGACCGAGAAGTCGAACTCTCCAACAGCTCCACCAAAATCAGCCGGTTTTCCAGACTCAGGTAATGCCAGAACGTTTAAAGTTCTCCGTCCTGCAGAAACTGTTTTGTTAGCTTGAGTATATATTTTTCCTCCAAAGAAATCTCTTCTATTTGTGGGAACATCTACATAAATATCAAGGGATAGCGGCTCAATATCCAATTTTCCGGTTTTTTGTGGGTATAGAACAACTCTTTTTAGAATGACACTTCGATAAGGTTTTCCTTCATAAGTGCCATTATTTGTATTGTACTTGGTAACTGGAATATCTTGACTCCAAAAGTTATTGTATTTGGGACTGTCAACTGGGCGAAAATTAGTTACTGAAATAGAAGGGCTTATATATAGTTTATAAACAACCGTAACTGCTTCGTTTAGGTAAGGATTGGCCTTAGAGACTTCGGCAACTAAGTGTAGGCTTTCATCAGCAACATCATCTGCAGTTTTAGGAGCATTTGGATTATCGACTGCTCCAGTAATAACTATAGTTTTAGGCACTGTTTTAAATGTATTTCCATCAATTTCAATGGTTGCTTGACCAAGTTTAAAAGTACCCTGCTTAGTAGGCCTTAAAATATAGGTATATGACTTTGCAAAACTTCGTTTACCATTAATCCATGATGAACTTATAGACTGAGAAGGCCCCATAACTACTTGGAAACCCTGAAAATCAGGAGGACTAAAATTGTCACCATCTTTATTCATGGTGAACTCGACACGTAATCGCTCATTTACACCAAGCTTTTCTTTACTAAGCTTTATTTCAAAGGTTACATCGGTTTGTTCTTGAGCATGGGTAAAGTTACCCATAATTAAAAGGGGGATTAAAAAGAATATATGCCTGAACAATAGTTTACGCATTACCAGTCCTTTTCATTTTTAATTTTAGCCCCTTTCACTTTTTTGGCCTCCATTTTCTCTTGCACCTTCTTTTCTTCATTCTGCATAGCCTCTAACAGATTTTGAATCTGTTGTTTTGAAAGTTGATTAGGTCTTGGCTTATTTTTTTCTTCAGGTTTATCGCCTTCATTAGGTTTTTGTTTTTGCTCTTTCTTTTCATCTCCCTCACCTTCTTTATTCTCTTCAGGTTTCTCCTTTCCTTTATCGCCCTCATCACCTTCATCTTTATTTTCATCTTCTTTTTGATCTCCCTCTTCATTTTTATCGTTCTCTCCGTCTTTATTCTGATCTTGGTTTTTATCTTTTTCGTCCTTTTGGTCTTGGTCCTTTTTATCGTCTTTGTTTTCGTCGTTTTTCTGCTCGTCTTGTTGCTTTTTCAGCATTTCTTTGGCTAAAGCTAGGTTATAACGTGTTTCATCGTCATTGGGGTTATTACGCAGCGCTTGTTTGTATGCCTCTACCGCTTTTTCATATTCTTTGTTTTTCATAAAAACATTGCCCATATTATGAAATGCCCTATGCTTTACTGGTTTCTCTTCTGCTTTTTCACCTGCTTGTTTAAACCTGCCAAATGCTTCTGTGAAACTTTCACGGTTATAGTAGGCTCTACCCAGATTATATGGTGCAGCTGCATTTTTATCACTCTTTGAAATGGCTCTTCTGTAATCACCTTCGGCGTTTACAAAATCATTTTGCGTAAGGGTTTCATTAGCATCGTACGTAATACTTCTAGATTCTTTGAATGCTTTTTCTTCTTCTTTGAGAGCCTCTTTGTCTTCTTGTGCTTGAACAAAACCAAGAAATAACAATACAAAACCTAAGATTATCTGTTTTCTATTCATTATGTTCATTAAAAAGGTTCAACTTTTTCAACCAACTTGTTTTTCTATCTAACAAGAAAATATCTAAAAATAGAAAGAAAAGCCCCAAGCCTAAAAACCATTGAAATTGGTCTTTATACTCTGCAAATTGTTTGGCTTCGAATTCTTTTTTATCCATCTTATTCAATTCTTCTTTGATAAACTCAACCGCATTTTCGGTATTGGTTCCGTTAATATAAACTCCGTTACCTTCATCGGCAATTGCCGAAAGAACGGGCTCATTTAATTTTGTAATTACGACCTCCCCTTGATTGTTTTTCTTTAAACTTTCAACAACTCCTCTTCGTTTTATTGGTATTGGGGCACCTTTAGGTTTACCTACGCCAATGGTAAATATTCGAATTCCACTTTGAGTGGCTTCTTCTACCGCACTTAAAGTATTGCCTTCTGAATGATCTTCACCATCTGAAATTATAAATAAGACTCTATTGGTCTGTTCTTCGTCGTTATAATAAGTTGTGGCCAATTCAATAGCAGAGTTTATTGCCGTGCCCTGCGATGACAGCATATTGGTATTCATGCTTTGTAAGAACATTTTTGCTGCTCCGTAGTCAGTTGTGATTGGCAATTGCGGATAAGCTTGACCCGCGTATGCAATAATGCCGATTCGGTCGCTTGCCAATTGATTTATAATTTCAGAAACCAAGCGCTTTGCTTTTTCTAATCTATTAGGGGCAATATCTTCGGCAAGCATACTTTTAGAGACGTCAACAGCAAAAACAATATCAACACCTTCACGCTTAACGGTTTCCAACTTAGTGCCAATTTTAGGATTGGCAAGGGCAACTACTAAACATGATATGCCCAATAAAAGAAAAATGAGCTTTAGGGTTGATTTAAATTTTGACTTATTGGGAGCTAAGCGCCTAAGTAATTTTGAAGAGGCAAATTCACGTTGCTTGCTTTTTTTCCAAACCTGTAACAAAAGAAAAAGCAAAACCAATACTGGTACAAGACCGAGTAAGTAGAAATATAATTTTTCTTCAAATTGAACCATCCTTACTAAATAAAACTTTTAAAAAGTGTTGTTCTTAAACCCCATTCAACCAATAATAAAAGGCCTGCCAAAAATATTAATGGGCGAAATTTTTCTTCGTACTTGTAATACTTGAATTCTTCTATTTCGGTTTTTTCCAATTTATTGATTTCGTTATATATTTCTTCCAGTTTTTCATTGTCAGTTGCCCTAAAATATTGACCTCCTGTAAGTTCAGCAATATCTTGCAAAAGTTCTTCATCAATTTCAACTTGGCGCATACCGTATTGAAAAGTTCCATCACGCTTATAAGCAATTGGGGTAAGTGCGTTACCATTTGTTCCAAGGCCAATGGTATAAGTCTTAATATCATATTCAACAGCAAGGTCAGCAGCAGTTTGGGGTTCAATAAATCCAGAATTATTCACCCCATCCGTTAACAAAATAATCACTTTACTAATTGCTTTGCTTTCTTTTAAACGATTTACCGACGTTGCTAGCCCCATTCCTATTGCTGTTCCGTCTTCTAGCTGACCGTAGGTAATTTCACGAAGAGCACCTAAAACAATGGATTTGTCGCTAGTAATTGGGGTCTTTGTATAACTTTCACCAGCATAAGCTACTAAACCAATTCTGTCATTAGGACGTTTTTTGATAAAATCAGCAGCCACTTCTTTCAGTGCAGCCAAACGATTTGGTTTTAAGTCTCTGGCCAGCATACTCGATGAAACATCAATGGCCATTACGATATCGATACCTTTTGTTGTTTTTGTTCTCGTTGAAATATCTTCAGTTTGAGGTCTTGCAAGCGCAGTTATAATAGCAGCCAATGCCAGTAGGCGTAAAGCAAAAAGCATAGGCTTCAGTTTTGAGAGGATACGGCTACTTTTAAAACCCTTTACCGTTGAAATTGTCAATGAGGCAAGCTGTTTTTTTCTGGTCAGTATGTACCACAATATCGCAAAGGGCAACAATAGAAGTAACCAGAAAAACTGAGGGTGGGCAAATTCTACATTGTTAAACATCAGGCTTGGGTTTTTACATCGACCGAAGCCAATACACGTTCAACAATCTGCTCTGCGTATTTATCATCATCCAACCAAGTAATAACAATCTGTTGCATAAATCCTTTACCGCCAAAACTTAAAATAGCATACTTGCCTTTTATTAAATCAGAGGACTCAGGAACTTTAAATTTTCCACTTCCGAAAGTCTTTAATCCTTGCACTCCTGCTTGAGTTACAAACTCTTCTTGTTTGGTGATAATATTCCTTGCCCCTTGTTGCTCAAAACTTTGTAATAATTGCTCAATTGGTTTTTCAAAGTCTGGCTCATTGGCCTCTGCAAAAGTGGTTGATGTAGTCATTACTGTAAATAACCCAAGCGAGCTTCGATAGCCAAAGGCCTGCAAGTCTGAAATCTGGGCTTTTAATTCTTCAGGTAGTTTCACCTCTTGTCTTAGTAAAACTTTTGGAGTTGCAATACCTACAGGAGGGAAGCCATAGGAACTTTGTACCCATTCACTTTCTAATAATTCTTTTGTGGGATGCCCTAAGACCGTATCCTTTACATGACTAAAGCCATAGTAAGCTATGGATGACACAGCTCCTAAAACTAAAAGCCCTGCAAAAACTGCTGCTGCCAAATAAATTCTTTTTCGCTGCTTTTTCTTTTCTAATTCTTTGAGATAGGCTTCATTTTGAAGTAAATCTTCCACAGTTGGTTCCGGTAAAGCTTCTTTTGTTTTGACAACAATATCTTCTACCAATTTTCTGTCTTGTTCTGCAACCGAAGTAGGGGGTTTTGATTTTGCAAATTTTACCAAATCTGCTGTACGCAATACTTTTTTGAATTGTTCAATGGTGTCATCTTGCAATGTTAACTCTCCGGCATCTTTCAAAAGTTCAAGTTTCTCAATTAATTGGTCAGTAGTGCTTTCTAAGGCAGATACGTGAACATCTTCTTCTAAATAAGAACGAACGATATCAGTTAGTTCGGAGTAATACTTTTTATATTCATCTTGAATTAAATACCTAGAATTTTCCAATTCCTTCAATTGTAATAACGCCCTATCAAATGGGGGTAATAACGCTACTTTTTCTTCTTCGGTAAGTGGTTTTTTTCTTAAAAAGAACCAATACACAAGACCACCTATTAAAAGCAAACCAAGAACAACCCATAATACGATTTTGATAATTTTAGCATTACTTTTTTCCACCTCAATTAGAGGTTTAATGTCAAACATTTTTTGCTTGGTAGTATCAACTACAATATCTGCAACCTTTATTTGAAAAGAATCGGTAAAAAAGGGTTCTTCATTGATTGCGATTCGCTGTGGCGGTATGGTATAAGCACCACTATCAAATTGCGTTAAAGCATAAATACGTTGAAGTGTAATTCTATCTTTATTTTTTGACGTATCTATTTTTAAAGCTTCAACCATTTCTAGTGGCGAGAAGGTTTGGTCTTCAGGAAAATAAACAATGTTGAGAGAATCTGTTTCAACAGTAATTTTATATTTAATCTGTTCTCCAATTTTTATAGAAGTAGAATCAATTTCAGCGTTTACGGTAGATTGGGCTTGAGCAAAACCAGCAAATGAAAGTAGCAATAATGCACAGGATAAGTATCGACTTATAAATCGACCAAAACCTTGAACCTTAAACTTTGAATCTTGAACTTTCATTTATCCCCGACGTTTAAAATACCCCAACAATTTTTTCACATAGCTCTCATCGACCCTACAGCTTAGAACTCCGCTACCAGATTTGGCAAAAGCATCATTAAAATAATCTACGCGCTCCATATGATATTTCCAATATTCATGACGCACTTTTTTTGAACTCGTATTGACCAATTGTACCCCGCCAGTTTCAGCGTCTTGTACTTGAATCATCCCTAAATTGGGAATGTATTCTTCTTTTTCATCGTAAACACGAATTCCTGTAACGTCATGTTTATTACCCGCAATACGCAATGTATTGTCATAATCTTCAGCAATAAAATCAGAAAGCATAAATACGATGGCTTTTTTCTTCATAACGTTTCTCAAAAACTTAAATGCTTCCGAGATATTGGTTTCATGGCTTTGCGGTTCAAATTCCAATAACTCACGAATTATTCGTAAGACATGGCTTTTACCTTTCTTTGGTGGAATGAATAATTCTACTTCACTAGAAAAAAGAATAAGACCTACTTTATCATTATTTTGCATTGCAGAAAATGCAAGAGTAGCAGAAATTTCAGTAATAACTTCTTTTTTGAATTGATTTGTTGTGCCAAAAAGTTCAGAACCACTAACATCGACCATTAGCATCATAGTCAATTCACGTTCTTCTTCAAAAACTTTTACAAAAGGCTCATTGTAACGTGCTGTTACATTCCAATCTATGGAACGCACATCATCACCAAATTGGTATTGGCGTACTTCACTAAAAGTCATACCGCGTCCCTTAAAGGTCGAATGATATTCACCACCGAAAATATGATCAGACAATCGTCTTGTCTTAATCTCAATTTTGCGTACTTTTTTTAGTAACTCTTTTGTATCCATACATTCGCCTCTGGCTCATTTAGTACTTAGTACTGAGAATAGAGTAATAAGAAAAACTTATTTCTTAATACTGCGGTCTTAATACTGGCACGTTAGTGCTTAAGGTACCTCAACTTCGTTTACAATCTTGTTTATGATTTCTTCAGAAGTAATATTTTCTGCTTCTGCTTCGTAGGTAATCCCAATTCTATGTCTAAGTACATCATGGACTACGGCACGAACATCTTCAGGAATCACATAGCCTCTTCTTTTAATAAACGCATAACATTTTGAAGCATTGGCAAGGTTAATACTTCCTCTTGGAGATGCACCAAAACTGATTAAGTTTTTTAAATGTTCAAGATTATATTTTTCTGGATATCTGGTGGCAAAAACGATATCAAGAATGTATTTTTCGATTTTCTCATCCATATATACTTCACGAACAGCTTGTTGTGCGCTTAGTATTTGCTTAACGGAAACGACTGGTTTTATGGGCTCTGTGCTACCTTTAAGGTTTTGCCTCATAATCATTTGTTCTTCGTTTAACTTCGGATAATCAATGACTGTTTTGAGCATAAAACGGTCAACCTGAGCTTCAGGGAGTGGATAGGTTCCTTCTTGTTCTACAGGGTTTTGCGTAGCCATAACCAAGAAAGGAGGCGTAAGCTTAAAAGTTTCATCACCTATGGTTACCTGCTTTTCTTGCATGGCTTCCAATAAAGCAGATTGCACTTTGGCAGGAGCACGGTTAATTTCATCAGCTAGAACAAAATTTGCAAAAATGGGGCCTTTTTTTATGGAGAAATCATTTTCTTTTATATTGTAAATCATAGTACCAACCACATCCGCAGGCAATAAATCTGGTGTGAACTGAATTCTGCTGAAACTGCCCTTTACGGCTTTTGCCAAAGTATTAATGGCAAGGGTTTTCGCCAAACCGGGCACTCCTTCCAGTAAAATATGCCCTTGGCCCAGCAGGCCAATGAGCAACCTTTCTATCATATGGTTTTGACCAACAATAGCTTTGTTCATTTCCACAGTAAGCAGGTCAATAAAAGCACTTTCTTGTGCTATTTTCTCATTCACCGCACTAATGTCAATTGTAGTATTTTCTTCCATAGGAAATAATATGATGACTTATTTTTTTGATTAGAATTTTAACAATGTGCAAAATGAAAATTTATTTAAAAATGCGCTGTTAATTATTGGTTAAAAAAACGTCGGAAGCCCCAGTTTTGTGAAGAGTTTAAGGTATATATTTTATATTTTCACGACTTATGCAAAATACAACGAATTACTCAAAAATTATAGCTGGTACCATGACATGGGGCAGTTGGGGAAAACAACTGCCAACAAATGAAATGATTGAGCTTATAAACTATTGCTTAGAAATAGGAATACACACTTTTGACCATGCTGATATATATGGTGATTATGGAACTGAAGCTGATTTTGGAAAAGCATTTATCAAATCTGGTATAGCTCGCTCTGATATTCAATTAATAACAAAGTGCGGTATTCAGATGGGGCATTGTCGAAATAATAATGTCGCTCATTATCAATATGATGCTGACTATATCATCTGGTCAGCTGAGCAATCACTTAAAAACCTTCAAACCGATTACTTAGATTTATTCTTGTTGCATCGTCCAAGTCCTCTAATGCACCCTGAAGAAATTTTAGCAGGAATACAAAAATTACTTACCGATGGTAAGATTAAACAATTCGGGGTTTCCAATTTCACTCCTGCACAAACCGCTATGATAGACACTGCTTTGCATGTTGATGCAAATCAAGTAGAGTTTTCGTTAACTCATGATAATCCCATGTACGATGGAACATTCAATGACTGTATGGCCAATAGCAGAATGGCTATGTCTTGGAGTCCATTAGGCACTTATTTTCGTGAAGAAAATGAGCAAAATCACAGAATTCAAAAAGTGATGGAAGACTTGAAAGAAAAATATAATGCTGATGAAAGTCAGCTATTGCTTGCTTTTATAATGAAACATCCGGTGGGTGTGCACCCCGTGGTCGGGACGGCCACAAAAGAACGATTGAAAGCTTCGTTGGAAGCAGTCAATATAAATTTAGAACTTAAAGATTGGTTTTTATTACTTGAAGCAAGTAAAGGAGAACCCATACCTTAAAAAACTGAAATATGTCAAAAACTGTACTTATTACAGGGGCTACTAGTGGAATAGGAAAAGCAACTGCAGAACTTTTTGCGAAGCATGATTTTCATTTAATACTCTGTGGAAGACGCCAAGAACGTTTAGATTCATTGAAAGAACAACTAGAGACAACAAAAGTTGCTACCCTGAACTTTGACGTTCGCGATAAAAAAGCTGTTTTTAATACGATATCATCGTTACCAAAGGATTTTTCCAAAATAGATATATTGATTAACAATGCGGGTAATGCACACGGATTTGACCCTATCAATGAAGGAAGCCTTGATGATTGGGATGCCATGCTCGATATTAATGTAAAAGGTTTGCTTTA
>Ga0316204_10002023_pt1 | contig 49119 bp, 29 predicted proteins | sample 6monrhotite_MG_2_FD_205661 | JGI IMG/M metagenome (GOLD analysis project Ga0316204, IMG submission 205661) | Microbial mat bacterial communities from mineral coupon in-situ incubated in ocean water Damariscotta River, Maine, United States -... | ecosystem: Environmental > Aquatic > Marine >... | reverse complement strand
TGTGACTCAGTGGATGAGCGATAAAAAAGCAAATCTGCAAAGCCTTCAATACCACTATCAAATTGATGTTCAATTAACGAATAAAAATTTTGTCGCTTCGCATCGGAAATTAATTGCCTTCCTTTAGTCAATCGAGGATCAAGAAAACTAAGAGCGAAACCGTTTCCCAAACTATCCTGCGTTTGAAAGTTATTAAAATCAAATCGAAGCTCTGTAGGAAGGCGATCTTCACCAATTGCCATACATCCATCATTGCTGGTGCCTATTTGTACTCTAGAATCATCATCAAACCCACAAGGCTGGATATGAAACCTTCCTCCCCGAGTCAAATCTCTGTCGGATATACCATTATCACTGGCATAATCTCTGTCTAAATCAATATTTTCGTCTTCAAACAGACCCGTAATTGGATCATATTCACTGACAACCTCAAAACTACCAAATGGAGAATCACTTGAAGTATTTCTAAAGTCTGACGAGTCCGCCCAAGGGGAATCAAAACCTTGCAAAAAATTTCTTTTATCAACCCGGCTGAACTGCTCTCCTAGCTCAGAGGCATATAGACCAGAACGTTTAAACAGTGAAGCAACAATTATAGCTGTTGTTTTACCCTCATTGGCCTCAAAACTCGTCGCAAAATCAACTAATTTTTCTTCAGAGTCTGTTCCTTCTAAAAAATCTTGTCGATAACTAAAACGATCCTTTTTCAAATCTGTGGTTAAAATAGTATTAACCACCCCAGCGGTTGCATCGGAACCATAAAGTGCCGAAGCTCCATCTCTTAAGACTTCAACGCGCTTTATTGCTGATGAAGGGAATGCGTTCACATTGGTAACACTTCTGGGTACGGATCCAACATCTTGGTTAATTCCGTGTGCGGTAATTCGCCGACCATTCAATAGTATCAAAGTATTTCCTGAACCAAGCCCCCGTAAATTAACTGTTGCTATATCGCCGCGCGCATCATTAACTCCATCAGCTGACTCATTGATTTCAAAATTTCCCGCTTGAGGAAGGTTAGATAAGATATCTCCTGTACTGCTTTCACCAAATACAGCCAATTCTTCTGCCGTTAAACTAGTAACCGCTATCGCACCAGAGTCAGCGGCTCCAGAAATTCGACTTCCTGTAACTAACAAAGTATTCTCATTATCATTAGAGTCATCTTCATTAGTGTTTTCTTCTTTAGCAGGCTCAGCGTTAGAATTTTTATCTAGATTAGATTCATTTTCAGCTTTATCTATCGGATTAACACCATTGTCGTCAGACTTGTTTTTATATTCCAAAATCCTAGATTTCGTACCAACAGCTACAGTTGTATCGTTTATAAAAAGATACTCCAAATTGGTTTTATTTAAAATATTAACCAATGCCTGTTCAATCGTAAAATTGCCTTCGAGCAAATTTGCGTTAATACCTGCTAAGTCTTCTGAAAAAACAACCAATTGTATATTTGCCTGTTGAGCTAACGAATTTAATGCCGTTTCCATCGGCTGGCTTTGAATAACAAATTCTTTCTGTGTTATCGCTCCTTGGGCATACAAAAAACCTGTATTAGCAGTAATCACTAGACCTAAAACACAAGCTAACTTTTGTAATCTCGTTTTAATTGCCAGAATTTTCTCACCTTTGTTTGTTGTCATTACAATCCCCTATTATTTTCTTTTATATATTCCTATCTTAAATTCGATTGTCCTTAATCAATAAATTTACACGTTTTAATTCTATTTTTAATTCTACTTAGAGTGCCTTATACTAAGACTTCTTATAATAGGAGCAAAAACCAGATAAAAATGGGTACAACTTTTTAGTTTTTTTTTAAATATGAAAAAATAATTTTAAAATAATCAACTAATCTTGTACCCACTTTTCAAATAAATACAGTCTATATTATTATACGAAACCAAAAGATAGCGATTAATTTAATAAAGGAAGCTTTTAATTTGTCAGAACAAAGATACGGTGCAGATAAAAACTCAAATAAACTGACCGTAGTTTATCGACAGATCGTGCCAAAATTAACGCGATATTTAACCTTTAGGATGAAAAATCATGCCGACTCAGAGGAGATAGCTCAAGAAGTTTATTTGAGGTTAATGCGAATTAAGGATGTTGATTTAGTGCAAAACCCAAATGCCTATCTATTCAAAATAGCAAATAATTTAGTCAGCGAAATATTACTTAAGAAAAGTAAAGCTCCAATAACCATTGATTTAGCGGACGCTGTTGAGAATGGATTAGATGAAGATACAAATACACTTGCACGAAAAATCGAATCCGATGCAGAAATTAAACGTTTAGAAAAATTATTAGAAGAACTCCCGCCGTTATATCGCTCTGTTTTGTTACTACGTAAACGGGATGGTTACAGCCATAAGGAAATAGCTGAAAAACTGTCAATCTCAAAAAACACCGTTCACATTTATCTTACTAGAGCTTTATTGTTTTGTCGTTCTAATTGGTCAGTATAAAAAATGTATATTAATAATATAAAGAATCAACAGATAGCCGAAGAGGCTGCGTCATGGGCTGTTCATATCGATCAAGACAGTTTAACACCTAAGCTAAAAAAAGATCTCATGCTTTGGCTCAAAGAATCACCAATCCATGTTGAAGAATTGTTATTAGCAAACTCCTTGATGTCTAGTCTGAATGATGTAGATAAAACAAAAACAATCAATATTGAACGGTTAATTGCAGAAATCGACTTTAGTGTCGTTTCTTTTAATAAAAAGACTGCTAGTTCTGCAATAAATAGAGAACCAGAACTTACACCAGCGGCCTCATTCAAAAATATTTTACCAACAATGTTAGCTCTGTCAGCAGTAGTATTGATTGTTTTAACTATAAATTTATCTAAACCTCCAATTGGCTCAACTCTAGAACCAGAAGTTCTTCACACTCAAGTTGGAGAACAGCGAAGTTTGACATTAGATGATGGTTCTACCATTTTTTTAAATACTAATACACAAATTAAAGTCAATTACAGACAGGATGTAAGAATGATAGAGCTTTCTAAAGGTGAAGCTCTTTTTAAAGTTGCACATGATCCTAACCGTCCGTTTCAAGTCTATTCAGATGGTTCAATGACTCAAGCGATAGGGACTGTTTTTAATGTAGAACAAACCAATAAAGGAACAGAAATAGCAGTAGTGGAAGGAAAAGTTTTTGTGCAACCTGTCAATTTAAAAAACATAGATATTTATAGTAAAAATAATCCTCTTCAAATCAGACAACCGTTAGGTGAAGAGAATAAGCAGGATAAATTTATCTTAACTGTTGGTGAGCAAGTTTCAGTAGCCCAAAATGGTTCAGTCTCAGTAAAAGTAAATCAAGATCTAGATAAAATAACTTCTTGGAGAATGCGCCGTTTGATATTCAAGTCAGAATCATTGCAAAGTATTGTTCAAGAATTTAACCGATATAATCATTCTAAAATTATGTTAGACGATGTTTCATTAAAAGCGATAAAATTTTCAGGTGTATTCGATGCAAATGATCCATATTCTTTTGTCAAATTTCTTGAGTTAAGCAGTGACATAAAAGTCGCTCAAATTTCAGATAATGAAATACACTTGGATCACGTCACATCGACAACGCAATAAAACTTCGCTTTCGAATCAAATCTGGCATAACTTATGATCTGATGATAAAGCTCAACCTCAACCTCTATTATTCGAGTTAACAATTGAAACATATTGAATAAGACATGATAAAAAGTGAGCATATTATATTTTACAATATAAAATGCTCACTATTTCCTGATAAGACGCCAAACAAAAAGTAATTACTACTGTTTGCCACGACGTTACATTTTCTTTCGAACTTTCACAAAAACACCACCAAAAATAATCAATAACAAAATGCTAACAGCCCCGCCGCCACCACCACTTTCTGCCGGTGCTGCAACGACTTTTTGATTCGCTGTTACGTTCACTGTATTACTGACGCTTCTATTTAACGCGTCGGTGATTGTTAATTGGAAAGTATAACTACCCGCCAAAATATTCGATACACTCGCGTTTAACTGGTTAGCATTATTGATAGTCACTGCAGGACCTGAAATTTTTTCCCACGAGTAAGCTATTATTTGGTTTCCATTATCAATAACAGTAGCGGTTAATGAGACTGATTGCCCTTCTGTAACCGATGATATATCTGGGATCGAAAGGGTTGCCTCTACTAATGGCCGACTAATTCTTCCAGGATCAACAATGGTTCGATTTGCGCTATCATCATGATCATTATCGCCTCCGTCTTCAATTTGAATCATCAAACACCAATGCCCGGCAGTCAAACCCTCAACATAAGAAGCATCATCTGGTGGAGGACAAAATCCTCGTTCTCCTTGCGAAGAATAGAGTTTATTTTTAGCATCGCTGTTAAAACTGTACCAACCATTCTGCGGATGCAACTTTCTATAAGTAGCATTCGCAGGAATTGCTTCTCTTTGAGGAATAACTATTCTGACAGATTCACCAATATTGGAAATATTACTTATTTCAAAATTAAATAATCCTCCGACGCCGATGAAGAATAAATCGTCTCCAAACTGACTAAATTCTTCATTAGCTTCAAAGGTTTGTTGGTCAACCAATGTACCTCCTAACGGGTTAGCTATTGCCATAGAGCCGAGCTTAAGGCTTAAACCTACTTCGGTTTCTAGCAGGAAGGCTCCATCAAAATCATCACTATTAACGACACGCTGCTGCAACAGATGTGATAATTCAATACTATCTAAATAATTGGCAATACCATCATTATCATCATCACTATAACCCTCTTCAACATCATTTAAGCCGTCATTATCTGAGTCATTTGATGAAAATAAAATCGGTGCATTATCAGAAATCAATAAACTAGTTGCCACACTTGCTGAAAGACTAGGTGTACCATCATCTTCTACAGTAACCTCTCTGCTATAAACGCCTTGACCAATAAGACTTGGATCAAAGGTTAACGCACCACTCACCGGATCAACAGCGATCTGAGCATTATCAGAACCCGTCCAATTGATACTATGTTGGTCATGTGAATTAGCATCATCAATATCAACGAATAAAGTCACTAAACCATTTTGCCAATTAACATGACTAATAGTCTCGCCATTTTGCTCTGCTCGTATCACAACTTTAGGAGCGATATTAGCTGAAGTAATATTAATACTATGCCGTTGGTTTCCTGCCAATGTCGCGTTAGTGGGAGAACTAACATCAACTAATAAATCTTCATCTGATTCAGAAATTCCATCGTCAAGAATATCAATCTTGATCGCTCCTCGACTTCCTGCGTAGATAACTAACTCATTATTATGCACTTCAAAATCAGCATCACCGCCATATACAATTCGATAGTCAGAGTCAGAAACGCTACCACTAATCACAAATGGAATTACAACCGGATAATCTGCTGCATTGCCTGAAAGATTAACTGATACCTCAGCAACTTTTCCTTCACCGATAATCTGATTTTCGCTAAGCAAAATATGCGGAATGATTTTTATTCGCTGGGTCGCTATTGCTCGATTTCCTGCTGAGTCAACCGCCAACCAATCAACCATATGTAACCCTGAACGCCTATATGAATTACCAAGTAGCGTAACATCGATGGCGCCATCAACAGCATCAGAAGCGGTGATATTGGTACTAGGAATTAAACTCGTAAAACCGGTCGCATTGATCACTAGTTCTTCACTGATTGAAATAACTGGTGGTACTGTATCGCTAGCATTTAAATATTCATCCAAATTGCTAATACCGTCACCATCTGCATCTTCTGCTGCATCGGAAGCGTCATTTGGGTCATGCCCGTGATCAACTTCCCACCCGTCCGGCATTCCATCACTATCGCTATCTAAATTATTAGGATCGGTTCCAGCAACATACTCTTCTCGATTAGTTAGTCCGTCACTATCGCTATCAATGCCACCATCGGAAACATCTTGAGCATTGAACCCATTAGCAACTTCCCAATAATCAGGAATTCCATCACCGTCACTATCATCTGTTTGGTTATTCGCTGAAGTCGTAAAGCTTACCAATTGACTATCAACCGCAACTCCAGCAATGTTATACGCCGTTACTTTAGCAAAATAAATCGTTGCCGGATTCAGTCGAACCAAATTAACACTTTCAACATTAACAGCTTGAGCGTGAGCTTCTTTTTCTGACAGTGAATTGGTATCAGTTCCATAACTAATCTGTGCATAAGCCCAATCCGCAGTCCCCCAAGCAATTGATGCTGTATTTTGACTAATATTGCTAACCGTCGGTTGCACATTAAACACTGGAGATAACAGACTACTCACCTGCCCGGAATTAAAAGTGATAACTGTGCTAGTCGTTGTTTCACCCGAAATATTCGCCGCTATATATTTAAACTCATAATCAGAATTACTATTGAGTCCGTTGATTACCGTAAAATGAGTCGTTTGAGGATCTAAGCTGCTTGTACTCTGCCAAACTAGACCACCTATTTGTCTATAAAAAAGTTGAATAGCCGTTAATTGATCCGTCACTATCTGTACGCTAGCAAATGATCCATATCCATTAATGATTGGTTCAACTGTTACCGTTGGCGGTGATGCGTTAATAGAATCAGTCGCTTTATTCTGGCTAGCATTATTTGATGATGATTGCCCGCCAGAAAGGATCTGCCAAAATTGAACAAGTTTTCTCTCGAAGGCAGAAGCCTGCGCATTCATAGGAATTTGTACCAAATCACTAACTTCCTGACTAGCCGTGTAACCCTGATGGTCGGTTGAATAAACACGACATAAATAAGATTTCCCAGCAGTTAATCCGTTTAAAGTTAGACGATGTTTTTTAACCCGTTTACTTCTACTAATTTCAAGTGTTGCACCGTTTGAATTTTCATTGTCTACACAGACTAACTTGCCATCTGAATTAACGTCTGTTTTCCAACTAACGGTCAAACTTTGATTGGTTATTTCTTCGATTTCAACATCATCCATAAAATGAGGAACGCCTTGATGGCCTCTCACTTTGGTTTTAAAAGACATTATTTCGCTTTCAACCAGATTCCCTGAGGCATCCTGAGAACGGACTTTAAAATAATAATGACTATCGGCATCTAACCCAGTAATCGACAAGTTGTGTGATTTCCTTAATTTGTCTCCTCTAGTTTCAAAATCATCTAAATCATCTGGTGAACTTCCGATCACAACGCTCGTGGTAGTCGGCTCATCGGTCTTCCAGCGAATCACTACACTCTGATGAGTAATATTTTGAATAAGAGGACTACCAATTATCATAGGGGGATTAGTATCTTCAATATCTAAAGTAGTAAAACTAATTGGCAGACTTAGAGTTGGTCCATTCCCTTGTGCGTCGGTTGAAGATACCGTTAATGTATAATTAGTGTCCGGTGATAAATCCGTTAACTGTAAGCTATGCTCCTGTACATAATCATCTTCAGTAACTACATGAAAATCTTCGCCGTCATTATATGAAACACCACTATTAGCCGCTTCATCAGTGATCCAAACAACAGTAGCTTCAGTCGCAGAAATATCGATAACCATTGGCATTAATAAAATTGTAGGCGGAGTAACATCAGCACTGGGCAAAGTGGTTACTATTTGAGCTTCACTAACCGTCGGACCATTGCCTAATGGATCGGTAATAGAAACTGACAACAGATACTCTGTATTCGCTTGACGGTTATCGATCACAATTGAATGACAAACAGCAAATTGATCTAATGGATATTCACTCGAATCAATAGTAACCACAGCCGTTACCGAACCATCAGCACAAAATGAAACTTCAAATTGATTCTGGCTAATATTTAGCGCATTTGGTCCGTTAACAAATTTTGGAGGTTGTACATAAGGAATGCCTTTGGTCGTAAAGCTAGCACTTTTAACAGCCGAAGTTTGCTCGTCCTTATCAATCGCCTGAACCGTTACCGAATAGGCAGCTTGAGGGTCTAAATTAGGTAAAGGAAGATTATTATAGGTGGTTAAACTTTCACTTGTAATGCTAACACCATTAGATAACTCAATCTGTCCTTTGGCGGGTTTATCAGTGCCCCATACCAAAACCGCAGAACGATCATCAATGCGGGTTACAAAAGGACCATAAATGATTTTAGGCGCTGGGTCTTGATGAATTAAGAAGATATTTTCTGAAGTTTCTTGAACCAAATTATGACTAATATTGGTGATTGCAAAACCAGAAGACGCTGGAGGATTTATTGAAATATCAGTCGCTTGATTGGTAAACATGGCAAAGCTAAACAACCCTTGTTGATTTGATTGAGCATTACTTTGTGCGATATCGCCCAAATTCTCAAGATAATAACTGGTTGAGTTTTGAGCAAAGGCATGATCTGCTCGTAGCTTAACACCGGGAACAACCACACCGTTTGCATCCAAAGTTTTGCCCGTTAGGATCGACATAGGCATCACTAAATCCAATTGGAGATCGGTTGTTACACTAATATTTTTAGCTAAATAATAAACTGCAGCAAAATCAGGAACGGGATAACTGGGAACAACTTGCGCTTGACCGACAGTATTCACTGCTTGTAAATAAGGTCTAATTTTATAATTACCCGCCGACACTTTAAATTCAAAATAACCATTCGCATCGGTTAGCACCGGTAAATCAGCCAGCTGATTATTATCAGTATGTAGCGTGATCATCGTATTATCAATCACATTCGCTTGTTCATCTTTTAAATAGCCTGAAAGTGTTAACGATTGAGATAGAACAAAATTATCCCTTGTATCTTGGGTGATTAAATAGTCAGAAAACTTAGTCGATGCAATCGTTTGATTTGACGATGGAGGGACAAAGGTTATATCCGTCGCTTGGTTAGTAAAGATTGCGACAGCAAATTCTCCATTAACATCCGTTTTGGCTTGCGTGACAGCTGACTGTCCGTGACTCTCCAAGTAATAACCTGTCTCACTATTAGCGTTTTGCTGTTGGAATATATGACTAACTGTGACCCTTGTATTAGCCACTGCTACGCCGCTAGCATCGGTTGTAGTTCCCGTTAATATTGCCAAAGGTAAAATCACATCTTGTAGTGTATTTCCAGCAACAACAATGTCTTCTTGGGCATATAAAACTGTTGCAAAATCTGGTAACGGATAAACCGGTCTTTGCCCTTCTCCTTGACCAAACGGATTTAAATGAGGTTTGATTTTATAAGTGCCCGGCTCAACTCTAAATTGGAATAACCCATTGTCGTCCGTATAAACAAACTGACCAACTTGAGCATCGCCGTTTTGTGCGTGTAATGATATTTTAGTGTTATCAATCACTCGCCCTTGAGTATCCTGTAATACACCAGACAAACTAACGCCTTCTACGAGAGTAAATATTTCACTGCTATCCGCTGATAAGCTGTAATCGTTAATTGTCGTTACGGCAAGATCGGTTCTTGCCGAAGGCGGTGTTAACAATATATCAAAGGTTTGATCGGTGAAAACAGCAAACTGGAAATTACCATTGGCGTCAGAAAGCGCATTACTGAAAGATTCTGTACCATAGTTTTCTAAGTAATAATCCTTTTCCGTTGTATTAAATTGATGCCTTATTGACAGTGCAACACCTGCAACAGGATTAGCTAAACCATCCAATGTTACGCCTGATAACAAAGCAAAAGGCAAGGTAACATCGAGTTGTACATCACTGGTTACTTGAATATTTTGAGGTGCGTGAAAAACAGCTGCAAAATCTGGCACAGGGTAACTAGGTATTATTGGATTTGCTCCTTGTGATGAATTAAAAACATCAATAATTGGTCTTAATTTATAAGTTCCCGGAGCAACCGCAAATTGAAAATAGCCCGTATCATCGGTTGTTATTTTATTACCCACTTGATTGCCGGTAGTTTGCATATGTAAACTGACTTCTACATTATCAATCACTCTTCCCTGATTATCTTTAAGATAGCCAGACAAAATAGCAGCATCACCAATAAGTCCAATTAAATGTACAACATCCTTATCTGCAATACTAATAGATTGCAGCGGCGGCGAGCTAAAATTAGTGTGGCTAGGTGGCGTAACACCAATGTAATAATCACCAGTGGATACATATTTAAATAAGTAAGATCCATCCGATTGAGTATCTACCGAACTTAAAAACCTTTGTTGATTATCGTAGATCGAAACCTTAACAGCTTCTATTGGTTGCCCTTCACCAGTCACAACTCCACTCAGATTGATCCCTGTAGGTTGAGGCGGTGGTGGTGGAATAACATCTGGAACGTCACAAGCATCACCAACACCGTCATTATCACTATCAGTCTGATCACTATTTGAAATCGTTGGACAATTATCAACATCATCTAAAATGCCGTCGTTGTCAAAGTCATTACTTGGTATCACAGGCGCGTCACAAGCATCGCCAATACCGTCGTTATCAGTATCTAATTGATCCGCATTTGAAACGGTCGGACAATTATCAAGGTCATCTAAAATGCCATCATTGTCGAAATCGTTATTAGGGATAACTGGCGCATCACAAGCATCACCAATACCATCACCATCCGTATCCAGCTGATCCGTATTTGAAACCGTTGGACAGTTGTCCACATTATTCAAAATACCATCATTATCAAAATCGTTATTGGGTATAACTGGCGCATCACAGGCATCGCCAATACCATCACCATCGGTATCCAGCTGATCCGTATTTGAAACCGTTGGACAGTTATCGATATCGTCCAAAACACCATCATTGTCATAATCGAAACTAGGTGCATCACAGGCATCACCCAACCCATCATTATCACTATCTAACTGATCGTTATTTGGCGTTGTTGGACAATTATCTATTTCGTTTAATATACCATCCCTATCAAAATCATCATCTGGATGAGTTGTGGTAAAACTAACAATCTCGCTACTAGCAATTTCGTTGTTGATATTGAAGGCATCAACTTGCAGATAATAAGTAGTATTCGATTCAAGCTGCTGAAGATTAATACTATGGGACTTAACAAAATCACCATCAATTTGATTATTATCAAGTTGAGTTGGAGCTTTGCCAAAGCGCAAATTACCCGATGACTCTTCTAGTGTTTCCCAACTGACGGTCGCACTATGATCAGCAATTTCACTAACCACTGGCTGAACTCTAAAAACAGGAATAGCAATCACGTCTGGCGTGCGAGTTACAAAGTTACCTATCGGACATGCCGATGTATTTCCTGCTTGATCAGTCAGTGATACCTGCTGTTCATATTCGGTTGAAGGTAAAAGATCTGATAAGGTCAAAGAATTGTTTTTTGCAAACTCTATCGTCCCCTTGTGATCCCACGATGTTTCGCCAACAACACGATAGCTTACGTCCGCTATAGTTAATTCATCAGACTCCCAACTGACCTGTGCTGAGTTTACAAAACCTGTCACCGAAGTATCACCGAGACAAACGGGAGGAATGATATCTTCAACATCCGACGTAGTTGCTCTAATATCAGCACTCACTCTACTTCCATCAATATCAGCGGAATGAACAGTACACTGATAAATAGTACTGGAATCCAAACCGGTTAAAGTTAAGAGGTGTGATTTAACAAGGTTACCATCAGATATTTCAAAGGTTATTCTTTCAACCGGTGGTGGTGGTGCCGGAGTAGGTAAAGGACTGACGTTATCAAACTCTACATTTAGTAATAAATTTGGTGAACCATTAAGGCTACTAATTTTATTCGGGGTGGCATAGCCACCCAAATTAGTCGCCACATCTGCCGGCGTAGAATTTGGATGAGCTTGTAAAAATAAAGCAACTGCGCCAGCCACATGAGGAGATGCCATGGATGTTCCGCTAATAGTATGGATTCCACCATTACTCCAAGTCGATGTTATGTCAGAACCTGGTGCAAATATATCAATACATGAGCCCCAATTAGAAAAGCCAGAGCGAGAATCGTTAGATGTAGAAGACGCCACAGTAATCGCATTTGGAACTCGATTAGGTGAACCTGAACACGCATTGGTATTCGAGTTTCCTGCAGCGACAACAAAAGTGATCCCCAAATCGATAGCCTTATTAACTGAAGCATCTAAAATCGGCGAGCTTCCACCGCCCAAACTCATATTGGCAACGGCGGGATAAACTGCGTTAGCGGCCACCCAATCAATACCACCAATAACGCCCGAGTTAGTTCCCGAACCATTACAACCCAATACTCGTATTCCAGTGATTTTTACATTCTTTGCCACACCCCATGTAGCCCCGCCAATCGTCCCAGCAACATGAGTTCCATGTCCATTACAGTCAGACGCATCGCCATCATTATCAATAAAATCCCAACCGCTTACCGCTCGTCCCTCAAAGTCACTATGTGATGTTAAAACGCCTGTATCAATAACATAGGCATTCACTCCAGTTCCATCAAGGTTATAGTTATAATAGGTACTCAGTGGTAATTCTTTTTGATCAATTCGGTCAAGTCCCCAAGTTGCTCCATTTTGAATTGCTGAAGCTTGCATAATTTGATCTTGTTCTATCATCAAAATTCTCGGATCTTGACGAAGCAGGGCTAATTGGGATTCATCCATTTTTAACACAAAACCATTAACCGCATTTGGGTATTGCCGGATCACTTGACCATTAACTTTATTAGCGATATCTAAAGATTGAGTGCTCAATAAATCTTTACGTTCAGTGCGCGATAAATTGTTTTTATTGAACGAGCTAGATCGAACGTTATTAATTCCAGAAGAATCTTTGAATAAAACAATATATTGACCTTCAATCGCACGATTGGGATCAACTTCGTTGATCGTAGCAAGCGTTGAACTTGTACTTTGACCGGACGCCGTTTGGTCAGCATAACAAACCAATCGACTATCTGAGTTTAAATTAGTTTCCCAACTAATAGTCAAAGAATCTGTGGTCACCCCTTCCACCAAAGGCCCATCAATTATTTTTAATGTGAGAGGAATTTCAGCTTCTTTCAACGTCCTAAATGACAACACTTGACTAGTTAATTCATTACCAGATAAGTCACTTGAAGCAACTTGAAAATAATAAAGTGTATCCGATGATAATCCTGTTAATGGCACTAAATGTTCACTCACTAATCCATCAAGAGTAAAGGTTTGATTCAAATTATTTTCTGATTCTCCGATCGAAACCTTGCTAGATGACGCTTCATCTGTCGTCCAAACAACCAGTGCACTATTGGTTGTAATATCTTCTACAAATGGGCCAGCAAGTAAATTTGGTGCGGTAGTATCAGGTATTCCAAGAGTCGTAAATTCAACCGGAGAAGAAACCGTCGGTCCATTACCAAAACTGTCGGTAGATGAAACCGTTAAACTATAACTTGTCGACGGTGTAAGGCTGGTTAAATATATTCGATGATTTACCACTAAAGTTTCATCGCCAATTTCACTTCCAACGATTCCATCAGTATAAGCAACGCCACTTGTCGCCATCTCATTAGTTGTCCAACTAACCACCGCAGTAGTGTCAGTAATATCGGTTACTACTGGGCCAATAATAACGGGTGCTTCAATATCAAGATCCAGTAAAGTCGTTACATCAATTGGACCGGCTAGCACAGGACCATTACCTGCAAGATCAGTGATTGAACTATTAACTTCGTACTTAGTATTTGGCGTTAATCCAGAAACAACCAATTGATGACAAACACTTGCAATATCCAAAGTATAGTCAGTTGTATCAATCGTATCAGTTATATCAATTGTAATTACGCCTGTTACTGCTTCATCTGCGCAAAATGAAACAGTAAAGCCATCATAATCAATTGAAGAAATACTTGGGCCAGTAATATATCTCGGCAAAGTTGAATCGGGTAAAGTGAGGGTGGTAAAATTAGCCGGTAAAATTTCAGAAGTTAATCCATTAACAGCGGTTGAGGACACCATTGCTAGATAGTTAGTATCGGCTACCAATCCAGTTAAAACCACAGAATGAAGCTTAGTTAATTCATTAGTAGTGGCAGTTCTATTTCCATCATAAACGACTCTGCTATTAGCCGCTTTATCTGTTTCCCATTCGAGTACCGCAGAAATATTGGTAATATTTTTTACAAAAGGCCCTGCAATAATTTTAGGCGGTGCGATTTCAACCGGAGGAATTCCTATGGTTGAAAAACTAATAATATTACTTGTTGTCCCAACATCATTGGTATTAAATCCATCGACTTGAACAAAATACTGGGTACCCGCTTCAAGGTTATTTAGAATGACCTGGTGAGATAGATTAAACCCTGTTGATGATTCAATATTATTTAAACTGGTATCAGACAGGCCAAACCTAACTTGTCCGTTTGATGCCCTTTCTGTTGACCATTGAACAATAGCTGAGAAACTTCCAATATCAGTCATGTAAGGCTGAATAGAAAATATCGGTGCGGGAAGCTCCACAGAAGTGCCTGAGTTAAATTCGCCAATTTGACACTCACCAATATTTCCAACCGCATCGGTTAAGACGACTTGATGTTGATAATCGGTATTCGATTCTAAACCCGATAATCGAGAAAAGCCTGACTTACTCAATGAGGCGTTTTCATTAATCAGCCATTCACTGCTTCCTGCTTTACGGTATTTAATTAAAGCCGTCGCTAACTCATCCGATTGCCAGTTTATTTCAGCGAAAGAAACAAAACCATCAGCCGTTGGAGGAGCAACACATTGAGGAGCAATATTATCAACCTCTTCTGTCGTCAAAACACCAATCACTTTACTTGCTATAACACCTTCAAGATCAGTCGAGTAAACTGCACAGCGATAACCTGTATTAAAGTCCAAACCAATCAATGAAATAACATGATTTTTGACCATTTCAATTTTATTAACTTCACTAATAGCATTGTTGGATTCACACACCAAACGAGTATCAGAATTTAAATTGGTTTTCCAACTTAGTGTCATGCTGTTACCGGTTAAGCGTTCAACAATTGGGCCAGTTGTAATATTTAAAGCTGGTGGTTGGGATTCCGCCAAAGTGGTAAAAGAATAAACAACACTGCTTGTGGTATTTCCCGATAAATCTTTTGACTCAGAGACAAAGTAGTAAGTGGTTTCTGCAGTAAGATTGGTTAAGGTCAGTTCATGTTGTCTAAAAAATCCTATTGATGTTTCGGTTTGACTCAAGTTATTAGCTTGAGTACCTAATCGCACCAAACTCGAAGCTGATTCATCAGTTAACCAACTGATGGTCACGCTTGAGTCTCCAACATCTTCAACCAGAGGTCGTCCAATAAATAATGGCGCCGTCACATCAGACGTAGCTAAAGTAGTAAAACTATCCGCTTGCAAAGTAGAGGGTCCATTTCCAGATGCGTCTTTAGAGGATATGCCTAGATTGTAAGTTGTATCTGCTGTTAGACCGGTTACATAAACCGCATGTTCGGTAACAAGTTTATCGTCTTCGACTACTCGATAAGTCATTCCGTCGTTGTAGGTAACCCCACTTGTTGAGGGTTCGTTGGTAGTCCATAGAACAATTGCAGATGTATCTGAAATATCTAAAACACTTGGTCCGGATAAAATAATCGGGGAATTAAAATCTGAAGCTGCTAATGTTGTCACTGTTTTGGCTGAACTTAAAATCGGTCCATTACCCGCTATATCAGAAATGCTCGCCAAAACAATATAAGACTGATTGGAATTGAGATTATCAACAACCAATTCGTGACAATTAGAAGCATTACCAAGTAAGTGGTCAATATCATCAACAATGACTTTTCCCGTTGTAGGTTCGTCCGTACAAAATGAAAGAGTAAATTGACTATCATTAATCGCCGAAACAACTGGTGCTTGAATAAACTGAGGCGCGATTAAATCAGGCGTAGAAGAAGTGGTAAAATTAACATTCGTACTAACAGTCTCATTTCCTTGTTGATCAGCCGAATTAACTAAAGCTGTATAATCAGTATTCCCATTAAGACCACTAACCACTACGCTATGAAATCTTGATAATTGAGAATCACTGAATGTAGTTCCACCAGCAATCTCAACTGTAGCAGTCGTCATTTCATCAGTTAACCACTCGATAACAGCAGACGAGTTCGTAATATTTTTAACATAGGGTTCAATAATGGTTTTAGCTGGAACTTCATCCGCATAAGAAATCGTTATATCTAAAATTTGATCATTATTGATCGCAAAATCAGACATCTCTACCGAAGAAAAACCGCTGGCTTGTGGAGGTACAAAAGTAATATCGTATAAACAATCGGTTTCATTTGGATAAAAATTTGAATCAATACAAGCTGAAGTTGGAAATAACAACAAATGATAGGTGCCAGTGCTATCAGTTATTGCCGTATTAGAATGGACAATATTATGCTGCGATAATTGACCAAGTGGTCCCTGCTCAGGACCATTCCAACTTTTAGAGCTACGAACATCAACCCCAACAATCGGTAAATTATTTGAATCGACAACCTGACCACTTAATAAAACAAAATTGAAGACAGAATCTCTCGTTGTATCCCCAACAACCGAAAAATCCTCAGACTGTTTAGTAACAATATTTGGAGCACCAACAATTGAAACATCCGTCGCATTGAAATAGGCTCGCAACACATAATTACCATCATCAATTGTCCATTCATAACGACCATCAGCCGCAACCGTTAATATTTCCCCTTGCTGAACAAGTGAATTATCAACCACTTCAAATAGCATGGCACTCGCACCTTCGATAGGCGCGTTCGACTTATCAGTAATAACACCACTTAAGATAGCCGATTGCAACAAAGTGCTAAATAAGGAAATTGAGGAAACTAAAATAACAAATAGGACGTTATTTATATATCGAGAAAAAGAATTAACCATCGTAACAGTGCCCCTAAGCAAACATTAACCACCGCTTAGGAGTAACCGAAATAGGTTCAAAGACAAATTAAAGACCTAACTTTTGGTAACTCCGCTGTCATAAGTACAAGCAACACTCTTAGACCGGTAGCTTTGCGAACTTGCTCTTTAGAACAAGCAGCCTTTTCAAGTTTTAAACAGGATAATACTTCTAAGTGTAGACTAAAATTTAGATAATAATTTGAAGAATTAAAAAGAGATGATGGAAATTTATCTAGCAAAATGAAATATTTGATGCTGGTGAGAGAACTTTATCGATTCTTACTTAATATTAAAATCCTTATTTTTACCCAAAAACGATATTAACTCTGCGATTACGTTTACCCTTATTTTCAATTTTAGAGACCATTAATTGACCAATTTCACAGGTGTTTTTAACGTGTGTTCCACCACAAGGCTGTAGATCGACCGAATCACCAATTTTTAATAATCTGACTTTACCCGCTCCCTTAGGCGGTTGAACCGACATAGTTCTGACTAGTTCAGGATTTGATGTTAATTCTTCATCCGTAATCCATTGAGTAGAAACTGAATGATTTTGACCAACAAGTTGATTTAAATCAGTAGTGATTTGTTCTTTATCTAACGTCATTTCACCTATATCAAAATCTAATCGACTTTTAACCGCACCAATTTGTCCGCCAGTAACACCACAAGGCACCACTGAACATAAAAGATGTAATGCCGTATGCATTCTCATATGTAGATAACGCTTGTCCCAATCAATAACGGCTGTTACTTGGTCACCGACTTTAGGCAAATCTTGATCTTCGGAAGCTACATGAATTAAATCGCCAGAATCACGGTCTTTAACCGTCGTAGCTATTACTACTTTATGACCATTGAATTCTAAATAACCTGAGTCACCCGCTTGACCACCACCTGTTGGATAAAAAACCGTTTGATCAAGAATTATTCCGCCTCGCTCAGTCACTTCAACAACTTTTGCGGTACATTGCTTTAGGTAAGCATCATCTCTAAACAGTTGTTTTGTTACGTGCATAATCTTATTCTCTTGTTAATCATTAATTGCGGTTCTTTTATTTTGGAAATAAGGTTTAACCAAAACTAAAAACAATGCGGAGGCAATTCCTGCGGCTCCAAATAACATACACATCACCATAATCTGGTATCGCGCTGCAACGAGCGGTGAAACCCCTGCTAATATTTGCCCAGTCATCATTCCCGGCAAGGATACCAACCCAACAGCAAATAATGAATTAGTAATTGGTATCAAAGAAGTTCGCATAGCGATATTTCTAGCAACATCATACTCAACATTTCTATCAAGTTCAGCTTTTAGTCTTTCTCCAGCCAAACTAACACTGTTCATCGCGCTAGCAAAAACCATTCCGGCTAAAGGAATAATAACACTGGCTTCATACCATGGCTGAAGATCTAGTACACCTTGAGAAATAATTGATAATACCAACGAACCACTTAAAAAAATGGCTGTAAAAGATTTAGATAATAATACTCTTCTCGGCAACTCTAAGCTGGTTAAAGCTATCCAGCTAGAAGCAAATAACATTATGGATAGAACCGCGATAACAACTAAGGAACTATTGGTCTCGAAAATATACGCCAGCACATAACCAATCAACAAGAGCTGAAGCAGCATACGGGAAATAGCATAGATAGAATTTTTGTAACCTAGCTGCCATTTCCAAATGATGACAACTACAAACAAAACCGGTACAAAAGCGAATAATAGCTTTGATAACGGAATCGTTTCTAGCAGATCAGTCATAAACTAATATTTTGATTTTTGGTGTTTTTTGGTCAATGACTAAAATCTTCTGCAGGGTGAAAGTCTTTCGAAAACAACAAAGGTTGCCTTTTACGCTTTTGAATCATTTTTTCTTGACTAATTTGTGCCCCCGGTGCGACTAACGCATCCCACCAACTAATACCACTTTGTAACACGATTGGCGTGGCCAAACTTGCTGACGCAACCTCTAGATCAATTGAAGGCAATATCCTAGAAATAACGTATTCTGCTCGCGGCTTAATCCGATCATGTCCTACTCTGCCTCTTTCTGCTGTACCGATAATATAATCAGGTGCTAGTCCCGTTATTCCTTGATCATAAAGAACACCATGACGATACCCCATAAGATATTCCTCAGCCAACATTGCATAATCTTCTCTTATCGTGCTGTAGTTGTAGGTATTTGTTGCGCCATAAGGAAAGAAAAAGTCGCTCACTTCCGCCGGTGTATAGTTCATTTGTGCCTGAGTCGCTGTCACACCTTGAAACATCACATCACCAAGCGCATACATTTCATCAGAAACTAACACATGAGTCGTTGACAGGCCGGTAGAATCAGGCTCATTCTCTTCTGAATAGGTCCAAGGATATTGACTGCTACTAGCCGAGTTCCATGCTCGAGGCGGAAAAAAATCATTCGCATGAGCTAATTCATGATAAAGAAGTCGTAAAGTAAAATATTGAGAATCTTCCGTGGTTCTTATTGAACGAGAATCGATTGAAGGGTTTGCAAATGCGTAGTCATTGTTTTTTACAATCCTCCAAGGATCTCTAATTTGTAAATCTTTATCAAAATCACTCCTAAAATCAGGTGAACCATTAAGCGTATCCCTTTCTTCAGGTGTTACCCAAAAATATCGCCCATCAATATAGATTGCGCCTGTTCCACTCCAAAAAAAGCTCGGCCGTATATCGTAAGAAATAACAATACTAGTAGTTGCCCCTAACAAATTTTTAATGTCGTCACTTTGGTCAACTTGCTCTAAAAAAGTCTGGAATCTCTCTCCCATCCAATCATGGGAGACTAATAGTCTATCCATAATTTGAGATACGGTTGGAGTCGGATTTTGTGAACCAATAAATGGCAATTTTCCTAAATCACAATAGGTTTCCGTTGAATTGGAATAAATACATTCCACTAGTTCATCAGCGTAAGGGCTATTAGGTCGATAAGAATACACATCTGCAAGAGAATTATTTTCAAAACGACCGCTTGTAAAATGGCTATCTGGATCAATGATCTCGACTTCCAATAAGATGTTAACGATATCACTACCACTATTGCCTTGATCATCCGTTGCCGTCACTTCAAACTGAAGAAGCGTATCTGTGCTAACTTCCGGTGCTGTAAAAAATATTGCCATTTCATCGGTAACATCAAGCACAGCTGTTGGCCCCGAAATTTGTGACCAATTAACCTGAGTAATACTTCCAGGGAAATTATCATAAGCATAAAGTGACATCTTCGCTTGAGAATTAGCTTCATGATCTAATCTAGCATTTATAAAAACAGGCATATCAGCCGTTGCAGTAAAAGAATAGTCTGCAGAACGGCTGCCACCCGCAGAATCTAAAAAAGAGACATTAAACGCATAAGAACCGCTTTCTGGTACATCAAAACCTATCACCTTGCGATTTCCTCCCAAAAACGCAACGGTAGGACCACTGGTTTGCTGCCAAGAAATACCTGAGATCTTTGACTCAGGTGCATCCAACACTAAGCCAACAGATTCACCGGCTAATGCTGAATCATTAGTAGGACCCAGAATCGTTATTACATAATTTGCTGGCGGTGGTGGATCTTCTACAACTCCGTTACTACTACCACAAGCAGAAAGCATAATAATCATAAAAGCGATAAAACAATTTATATATTTCATTTAGTTCACCAATTTATCAGTTTTGTCTCTATGGAGCTATAATTACAAGATTAAAAAAATCGTTTGATATGAATAAAATATCTCATTAATGTTAGTTTTAGTCCTAAACACTTGTGATGATAGCTCTTTAACGCTCTTCTATCTGTGAAAATGATTGCAGATATGAAAACAAATGTAAAGTTTCAAGCGTTCCCCCTTCTCCACCACAGCATCATAATCAAACCAAATATAGCTCCACCAATATGAGCAAAGTGAGCGATGTTACCTACCGAATAACTCGTTAAACCAAAAAATAAATCAAAACCTATAACAATTGGTACAAAATACTTTGCACTGATCGGCACAGGTAAAAATATCAAGGCTAGTTTTGCGTTAGGAAAGGTGAGTGCGTAGGCGATCAATATGCCATAAATTGCTCCAGACGCGCCGACAGCTGGTGTATGGAAAAGGGAATAAAACTCCATCAATTGGCTTTCAGAAACAAAGTTAAGAAGCTCCCTATTAATTCTGCCGCTATTTAAAACATCTTGAATTGCTCTACTACTGAGTCCTAATTCTGTTAACTGGTCATAAACAGCGGAAAATTGATAATAATTAACCAAAGTATAAACAACGGCAGCGCCAATACCTGAAACAAAATAGAATATTAGAAATCGTTTAGTTCCCCAAAGTCGTTCTAAAGTGATACCAAAGGAAAATAGTGCAAACATATTAAAAAGAAGATGCGCGAGACTACCGTGTAAAAATAAATAGGTAATGACTTGCCAGAAAGCAAACTTCTCATTTTCAGGGTAGTACAATGCAAACCAATCGATAGGAATAATGTTTAGATGATTAGCAAGTATAAATACCGCTATGTTGATACCTATTAGGTAAAAAACTGATTGCTGCTTTAACATTATCACCTTACCTTTGTATAAATTTAGCTATGAAAGTGAATTTAATCGCTACCTCTTAAATCCATTAACTAGCGTACCAGTTTCACTCTTTAACAAGAAGTAAAATCACTCAATTGGTATTTTATCGAATAATACTTCTATTTTAAGACGAAAATAGCGATTTCTTAACTAACAAGGAATTGACTTCATATGTTCTTCAATTGTTCCTTAGTCAAAACAAAAACACCATGACCTCCTCTCTCAAAATCAACCCAAGTAAATTCAACATCAGGATAATATTCTTCTAACGCTGCTGCACTGTTACCAACTTCGACAACTAAAACCCCATTATCATTAAGGTAACCCGCCGCTTGTTTAAGTATTTTTATTGTTAAATCAAGACCATCATTACCTGAAGTTAATCCTAATTTTGGTTCAGATAAGAATTCTTCTGGAATTTCATTAAAATCGTCAGCATCCACATAAGGCGGGTTAGAAACAATAATGTCGTATTTTTTATTCGGTATGTTGTTAAATAGATCTGATTGATAAAAAGCAACATTATCTTGTTGCAATTTTTCTCTATTGATTTCAGCGACCTGAATACAATCAATAGAGATATCGCCCGCATCAATAATCGCATCTGGAAAATATTGCCCACATGCTAACGCAATACAACCGCTGCCTGTACAAAGATCTAAAATGTTATTAACCTGTCTAGAATCTACCCAAGGTTCAAAATGATTTTCAATCAGTTCCGCAATTGGTGAGCGCGGAATCAAAACACGTTCATCGACATAATATTCGCTGTCACAAAAAATCGCTTTATTAGTCAGGTAAGCAACAGGCGTTTTGTTGTTAATCCGTTTTCCAATTCTTTCACAAAGAAGTTTTTTTTCTGCACGAGTTAAACTTGATTGTAAGATAACATCGGGTGTATCGAATGGTAGGCTTAACGATTGTAAAACTAGAGCTACAGCTTCATCCCAGGAATTATCAGTACCATGCCCATAAAACAAATCTGATTCTTCAAAACGAGAAAAACTCCAACGAATAAAATCTTGAATACTTGATAAATCTTCAGACGCGCCATGTAAAGTTTTATCATTGATCGATAATTTAATTTTATCACTATTTTTCATATAGATTCCTCTTGACCTAATGCTGTCAACATTTTCGAACGAACAATGTTAATCAATTCGACCCTGTCATCGACAGTGAAGTTAGCCGCATCAACAGCCTCACAAATTTCTACATCAACGGTTCGTTCAGTATGAACTTTGAGTTCATCACCCGCTTGTACTTCATGTATATTTTTAATGACTACCGGTAAAATTAACGCTTGAGTATCGATCGCCACATGAAAAGCTCCTCGTTTAAACCTTGCTAGCTTTCCATCTTTAGAGCGAGTACCTTCAGGAGCCATCCATAATGTTATGCCGTCGATCATTTTTTCTTTAGCTTCTTTTAAATCTTTTATTGCCTGATCGTGATTGTGTCGATCAATTGAAACAAATTCTGCTTTTCTTAATGCTGTACCGAATATAGGTATTGAGTAAAGTTCTTTTTTAGCTACAAAACGAAAACTAATATTTAAAGCTTGGATCGCAACAGGCATATCATAAAGACTACTGTGAGTGCACATGACAATTAAAGGGCGGTTACTGTTCTGAGGAATGTTTTCTTTACCTTTCACTAAAGTGACCACTTTTACAAGTGACAACAAACGAACTGCCCACTTTTTCATTATTCCATCAATGTAAGGACGATAGTCTTTTACAAAGTAGGAACCTATAATAATCTTAGTACAGCTCCATAAAGTAAATACTCCAGTCATAAAAACAATATAAAATACTTTTAATATTCCTGCTTGTTTTGATTTCATATAATGCCTTATTTTAATTATTGTTTTGCATTCAAATCGAGAGCTAAACCAGTTTTTTATCAGAAATTCTGAGGAAGATAAACTTTACCAATCTTGCCGACTAATAAATTATGAGAGTTTTGAACAAAGTCCATTCTTACCAATTGTGCCGTTTTAAAACCAAACACCTCACAACCAGAAGACAAATATTGACATAAATTTGCGACAATGGGCATGTGGCTAACGATCATTAAGTCTTTATAATCTGACGCCAACAAATAATCACCGAGAATTTTATGATCGGCAAAATGAACTAACATCTCTTCTGTTTTAAATGGATGAGCAAGTGCTAGTTTTTGATGAACTATCTGAGCGGTTGATTGGGTTCTAGCAAACGGGCTAACGAGCATATCCGTTGGTAATTTGTCCGAATCTTGAATCAATTGCTGTACCACATCAAACACTTGCAAACTTCCAACATCAGATAATTGACGAGAAAAGTCGGAGTCAAAATGGTCAACCGCTAAACCATGGCGCATAATCCACAAGCTGGTTAACATTATTTTTCTCTCTTGGTAAGTAATGCTTTTATTTTAATCAAATTGAACAACTAGTTTTTCTCAATCAATTGTTTAGAAAAGTGTTTTACTTTGGCTATATTTTCGTCTGTTAATCGAGGACCAAACTGTGTAACTAATAAGGAAGATGCATAATTGGCAATTTGACCAGAATGTTTTAAACTCATATTTTTGACAAATGCATGTAAAAAACTACCTGCAAACAGATCACCTGCTCCATTCGTATCAATAGCTTCCACTGAATGACCGGAAACATCCACTTTTTCATCACCTGAAGTAATAATTGCACCATCTTCTCCAAGCGTTACAATCACGGTTTCCGCCATATTTTTCAATGCTTCAATCGCATCATACAAGCTACTGGTGTTAGTATAACCAATCGCTTCTTCATAATTACAGAACAAAATATCAATGCCATCACCAATAATTTGTTCGAATCCTTCACGACAAAATTTAACCATCAAAGGGTCAGATAAGGACAATGCCCGTTTGACGCCATTAGCCTTAGCAAAATCCCCTGCCTTTATCACCATTTCTAATGCTGCAGGCGAGCTTGCTAAATAACCTTCAATATATAGAATATCGGATTTCTTTAAGGCTGATTCATCGACCTGTTGGTAATTAATATCTGCCGTGACGCCAAGATGCGTTCTCATCGTTCGGTCAGCATCTTCAGTGATGAAAACTAAACATTTACCGGTCGTTCCATCATTAAATTCTTCGTATACTAAATTACTGCCAACGCCATGAGACAATAAATCTTTTTTATAAAAATGTCCTGCTTCGTCGTTAGCTACCCGGCAAGAATAAAAACAGTCAGAACCTAGAGTTTGAGCGCCAATAATTGTATTTGCAGCCGAACCGCCGCAGGCTCTTGAATGAAACCGCCCGTCGAATGCATGCAATAAGCTAGTTTGTTCTTCTTCCTCAACTAAAATCATTACACCTTTTTCTAGCTGATGCTCTCCTAGCTCATCAGTGGTAACCTCTATTTCAAAATCAACTAAGGCATTGCCTAAACCATAGATGTGGTACTGCTCATTCATATTCATTTCCAAAGTAGCAAAATTACGTCACTTGACTATCCTGTCATAGGATTATAGATAAGCGCGCAATTTTAACAGGTTATTGTGGTAAAATTTAACTTTCTTATCATTAATATAGTACTTTTAAGCCATGCAAGCTCTTTTTGTTGATAATCTAACTGTTATCGATTTCGCCTATTTTCATTCCCAAAGAGGGATCGTTGGTGAAAGCCTTATTTTGGATGTAAAATTGTTTGGTGATCTAAATGATGAAGGCATGTTATTTGATTTTTCTTTTGTTAAAAAACGAATTAAATCCTGTGTTGATAATTTAGTAGACCACAAGTTTTTAGTCGCAAAAGAGCAAGATTTCATGTCCGTTGAGCAATCGCCACAACAACTGATGATTAATCTTAAAACAACAAATAATGACAACTATCAACATATTAGTCCTCATCAAGCAGTTTGTTTTGTTGATTCAAATTGCGTCACAGGGGAATCAATTACTCAAACTATCCATCAAGCCATTAAATCAATATTACCGGATAATGTCACTGGTATAGAACTCAATCTACGACCAGAAGGTATTAATGGAGAGTTTTACCATTATAGCCACGGTCTCAAAAAACATCTAGGCGACTGCCAACGCATTGCCCACGGACACCGTTCTAAAATTGAGGTTTTAGAAAACGGCAATTATTCTCCTAAATGGTCATCTCATATTGCGGCTATGTGGCAAGATATTTATTTAGCCACCAACGAAGATATCAAAGAACAGAAGATAATTGACAATATTGATTATCTAGTCTTTGAATATCATGCGAATCAAGGCTTGTTTCAATTAACAATACCTAAAAACCGCTGCTTTTTAATGGATACAGATACAACGGTAGAACTAATCGCAGGTTATTTGGCTCAATATTTGAAAAAACAGTCACCGTCATCAAAGTTTGAAATAATTGCCTATGAAGGTGTGGAGAAAGGTTCAATTGCTACTATTTAGCTTGTTAAATACCGCTATAAGAACGCTTAGTTCGTTGATGGCTTTTCTTTATTTTTTTGAAGCGCGACTAAATCTTCTTCATTGAGTAGTCTATTGATACAAGCGTTGAAAGGCTCTTTAGCTGAATCGAAAAAGAAGTTGTACACTGTCGTTTCATATTGGTGGCCAACTTCGATTCGACCATGAATATCAAAATCGTGACCTTGTTGTAATAACTGATAAATTTCGGTCGATTCTGTTTCGTTAAATATAAAGGTTGGCCCCCAAAGCTGTAGTTCTGCTTCTAGATGTTCCGCAACAAACTTTGGTTTAAATTCTTTGTCGTTAATAATTAATTTTTGAAAACTACCTGCTTCAAGCTCAATATGAGAAGGCCCTGTCGCTATTATTTTATAACTTGGATCAGCGTCAAGATATTGCAAAGATGAAACAACTCTAAAATAGCCAATATATTGACGACCAATGATCCCGCCAGCAAATGGAAAACTCATAACACAAAGTTCTTCCGATTGATCATATGTATAATCAGGAAAATCGCCGCAGCTTGATATAAAAAAACAAGCTAAGAATAAGGTAATAAATTTGGCTTTTGTTTGCTTAATCATTTCTTAAATACTTTTCTCGCTTTTAGTCGCTTATTTAGACGCTGCTTACTGGAATCGTTTCTAACCAATTTATTTGCCTTAGTTGGCTTCAAACCTGCAAGCGATTCAAATTCTGACAATTCTTGCGGTGTTAGCTCCCGCCATCTTCCTCGTTTTAGAGATCGGGGTAATTCAAAATTACCGTATTTGATTCGATGCAAGCGAGATACCTGAATATCTAAGGCTTCCCACATTCTTCTGACTTCTCTATTACGCCCTTCTTTTAAGGTCACATGATACCAATGGTTGCTTCGTTCACCACCCGCATCTTCAATCGATTCAAAATGCGCGGGACCGTCATCAAGTTCAATACCATTTTGCAGCTGAGCTAGCATATCATCTGTTACCTGCCCACGTACCCTCACAGCATACTTTCTTACAATTTCCATTGAAGGATGCATTAACTTATTGGCTAAATTACCATCGTTAGTAAAAAAGATTAACCCACTGGTATTATAGTCAAGACGACCAACACTCAACCATCGAGAATTTCTGACCTTAGGCAAGGTATCAAAAATAGTTGCTCGACCTTCAGGATCTTTTCGGCTTGAAATTTCTCCTTCAGGCTTATGATAAGCAATCATTACTCGCTTAAACTCATCAGGCTTAGTCACTTTAAGAGGTTTGCCATCAACACGAATAGTAGATTCAAAATTAGCTCTGTCACCAATTTCAGCAATTTTTCCGTTAACGCTTACTCGCCCTTCTTTAATCCATCGTTCAGATTCTCGACGCGAAGCGAGTCCGGCGTTGGCCATAATTTTTTGTAATTTTTCATCTTGCATGTTTGGCTACTTCTCTGCTCTATGCTGGTTGTTACTTAGCTCACTGACTATTACTTACTAGTGATTAGGTTCATCTTCTAACATATCGGAAGCTTCTGATTCAGAAACATCACCTTCCTCTTGTTCCGGCTCAATTTGGGCGTAAAAGCTTTCTTGATTAGATTCAGTGTGTACATCATTTAACTCATCTTCTGTTACTGATTCTGACAAATCGGCATCTAACAAGTCAATTTCTTGATTTGTTTCTTCTTTTTCAGCTAGGACTGCATTTTCTTCAGTTAAATTATCTGAATCTTGCAAACTTTCTGAATGTCCAGAATCCACATTGGCCAAATCTTGCTTCTCTTCCACTGCGACATCAGGGTTTGGCAAATCTAACTCTGGATAAAGCTCTTCAAGATCTTTTATTTCCGCAAGCGTTGGTAATTCTTCTAGGCTCTTCATATTAAAATAATCTAAAAACTGTTTAGTTGTTGCGTAAAGAGCAGGCCTTCCCGGAACATCTCTGTGTCCCACAACTCTTATCCACTCTCTTTCAATCATTGTTTTTATAATACTACTACTGACACCAACACCACGAACATCTTCTATTTCTGCACGAGTAACTGGTTGACGATAGGCTATTAATGCAAGGGTTTCTAGTGCCGCTCTCGAATACTTAGCCGGACGCTCTTCCCAAAGTCTGCTTAACCATTGAGAATAATCTTGTTTCGATTGATAACGATAACCACTCGCGACTAATTTAAGTTCAACACCGCGACCTTCTGACTCTTGTTGTAGTTGGGTTAAAGCATCTTTTATCACGTTATTTGATGGTCTTTCTTCATCTTCAAATAATTTCATGATTTGCTCAATCGACATAGGACGACCAACAGCAAAAAGTGCGGCTTCAATAATATTTTTTAGTTTATTTGTTTCAATTGTCATTGTTACTAGATTTTCCTAACTAAAACATTTCAAATGTCATTGGTTATTTGAACACAAAAATCCTTAATTAATTTTTGCTCTTACATGGATCGGTGAATATGGATCGCTTTGCACCAATTCAATTAAAGACTCTTTGGTTAACTCCATAATCGCCAAAAAAGTTACCACAACACCCGCTCTTCCTTCTTCAATATTAAATAAGGAAACAAAATTAGTGAAATTATCTGCCGATAAAATAGCAAGTACCGTCGCCATTTTTTCCCGTGTTGATAATGCCTCTCTTTGAATATGATGAGAAGTAAACATTTCCGCTCTCACCAAAACGTCTTTTAGGGCAAATAACAAATCTCGCATATCAACATCTGGCGCCGGTTTATCAATATGAAGTTCTGGCGTTTCCGCTTCTAATTGATAAGTTTCTCTTCCCATTCGCGGCAGTTCATCAACATCCATTGCCGCTTTTTTAAAACGTTCATATTCTTGCAACCTACGAATTAAATCAGCGCGCGGATCATCTTCTTCTTCATCGTGCTTAGGTCTTGGTAGTAATACTCGGCTTTTGATTTCAGCAAGCATTGCCGCCATCACTAAATATTCAGCCGCCAACTCCAAATTAATTGATTTCATCAATTCAACATAAGCCATATATTGTTCTGTAATATGAGCAATAGGAATGTTTAGAATATCCAAGTTCTGACGTTTAATTAAATAAAGCAAGAGATCCAGAGGCCCTTCAAATGCCTCTAAAAACACTTCTAGCGCGTCAGGTGGTATATAGAGATCTTTAGGAACTTCACTGACAGGCAAACCGTCAATCAATGCAAAATGCATTTCTTCTTGCATTTGAGTAGGCGCACTCGATAAACTAAACTCAGACGCCCGCTCTAATTCTGCAATTTGCTCTAATTCCGATTCTTGCTCTAATTCGGACTGAGCATCATCGGCTAGATCTTCTGAAGAAGATAGGTCGGTATTTGGCTCGTCAATATTCATTATTTAATTAATACTTTTCATAAAACTTATCGGTAAGATAATCCCATAACATCTCGGACATCTTGCATGGTTTCTTTAGCTACATCTCGCGCTTTTTCAGAACCTTCTGCAATAATACTTTTAACTAGCTCAGGGTTTTCTTCAAATTCCTTAGCTCTTTCTTTAAATTCTGAAGTTTCTTGCTTAACACAATCAACTAAAGGTTGTTTGCATTCTAAACATCCAATACCGGCGGTAGTACAACCTTGCTTAACCCAACTTTTGACATCCTCAGCAGAATAAACTTCGTGCAACTGCCATACGGGACAATTATCTGGATTTCCAGCGTCAGTTAAACGAACTCGCGCAGGGTCGGTTTGCATCCGTTTAATTTTGTTTTCGATGCTTTCTTCGCTTTCCCGCATTTCGATAACATTGTTATAAGATTTAGACATTTTTTGACCATCCAAGCCGGGCATCTTAGATACTGGTGTTAATAAGGCTTGTGGTTCCGGTAAAATAATTTTCCCGCCGCCATCCAAGTAACCAATTAGTCTCTCTTTATCACCCAATGAAATGCTGGCATGGCCTTCAACCAGAGCTTGAGCTTTATTAAGTGCTTCTTCATTACCTTCTTGAACAAAATCACGACGTAGATTGTTATATAACTTGGCTGTTTTTTTGCCTAATTTTTTGACCGCTTGCTCTGCTTTTTGTTCGAACCCAGGCTCCCTTCCATAATAATGATTAAAACGACGAGCAATTTCTCTCGACATTTCAACGTGCGGTACTTGATCTAACCCAACAGGGACAGCGCCTGCCTTGTACATTAAAATATCGGCCGTTTGTAATAGCGGATAACCTAAAAAGCCATAAGTACTTAAATCTTTATCTTTTAATTTTTCTTGCTGCTCTTTATAAGTTGGCGCTCTTTCAAGCCAGCTTAGTGGTGTTAGCATCGACAATAACAAATGAAGTTCAGCATGCTCGGGCACTTTTGACTGAATAAACATCGTCGCCGAACCTGGATTTACGCCTGCCGCCAACCAATCGATCACCATATCCCAAACGGATTGCTCAATAATGGCCGGATCATCATAATGAGTGGTTAATACATGCCAATCAGCAACAAAGAAAAAGCACTCGTATTCGTGTTGTAACTTTGCCCAATTTTTCAAAACGCCATGATAGTGTCCTAAATGTAATCGTCCCGACGGGCGCATTCCAGATAACACTCGCTGATTTTGTAGATTTAAACTACTCAAATTTTAACCCTTAACTGCTTTCTCCAATCTCGAACCCTGCATTATAGAGCGAGATTCAATTAGTTAATACTAATTATCGAAATTATTTGATAGACTTCCCCGCAACATCAATCAAGCATTCTATAATATGGCTGCGCTAGTCATTATTTTGTCAATTTAGCTTATTTTTAAAAAGTGTGATCAATGACATCTACCCCTGTAAAAGTAACACTTGCCCCCTTTTGGAAACGATTATTTGCTTGGATCTATGATTTATTGGGAGCGTTAGGTATTTTCATTCTCGCTTTAACCATCGGCCAAATATTTTTGTACCTCGTTACCCTACCTTGGGTAGAAGATTTTAGCCAAGTTTCTAATGAAACAAGTCACAGTGTCTTATGGGCTTTTTATCTTTTTTCAGCTGTCCAATACTATTATATCTGGTGTTGGGTGAAAGGCGGACAAACCGTCGGAATGAAAGCTTGGCGATTACAACTTTATAAGGTTGATGGTTCATTACTAAACTGGAAAGAAGCTTATATACGTTCACTTGCATCTGTTGGGGGGCTGGCAAATCTTTGGTGTTTAATCGATAAGGAAAAACGTGGTTGGCATGATTTGATTTTTGATACGCGGGTGGTTGAGTTACCGAAAGATTATTACAAAAACAAAAGAGATTCAAAACCTCTACTCTAAATTAGCAAGTTGATAATAAATTGCCTATTACTAGCGCAATTTTATAGGTTACGTCTATTAAAACACCTACTTATTAAAAGTGAGCTTTGCCCACAGCGCAGTTCCTGCCAATATCTATATTTTAAATTGTTTAATTAGCTCAGATATGTTTTGCGAAAGCTCTCCAACTTGATCAGCGGCATTTGATGTTTCATCAATTTTGTCGGAAGAAACTGTACACAACTCATTAATTCTTAAAACATTTTTATTGATTTCCTCAGCAACTGACGCTTGTTCTTCTGAAGCTGTTGCGATTTGGATAGTCATATCATAAACATCCGAAATAGAATTATCCATAGAGCTTAACAAATCAAAAGTATCATTGCTGAACTCTTCACTCTGATCAGCCTGATTGGAACTATTTACCATGGAGCTTACCGATTGTTTGGTTGCCAATTGTAATTTCTCTATCATCGATTGAATTTCTTCCGTCGATGACTGAGTTCGGGACGCTAAAGTTCTTACTTCATCAGCAACAACTGCAAAGCCTCTGCCTTGTTCTCCGGCTCTTGCCGCTTCAATAGCCGCATTTAAAGCTAATAGGTTTGTTTGATCAGCGATCTGTTTGATGACATCTAACACACCCCCAATTGCATCACTATCCTTTTCCAACTCAGCAATAATTGCCGAAGTATTACTGACTGAACGAGCTAGCTCTTTATTTGCACTCCTATTTTTCTCAGTAGCTATTTTGGCGCTTTGAGAATTTTCATTTATCTTCTTTGCGGCGCTTGATGTTTGATCAATATTGCTAGCCACTTCATTTGATGTAGCTGTCATTTCATTCATTGCGGTAGCTAATTGCTCTGTTTCGTTTTGTTGGGAATCTATTGCTTTTAAGGATTCACTTGAAACCACTTCAAGCTGATGAGATACCTCGCCAAGTGAAGCCGAAACTTTAGTTAATTTTATGAGCATTTCTTGTATATGTGTTACAAAAGAATTAAAAGACGAAGCTATCTGACTTATATCATCATCCCCGCTTGAATCAATTCTCCGAGTCAAATTACCACCACCTTGGGCTATATCAGACATTGCAGTATTGATACGATCTAATTTCTTTTGAACAAATTTTTTGTATGAATAGAAAAAAGTTACCACAAGCAATATCACCACAACTACAATTCCAGCAACTATGGTGTTGCTCAGTGCGTATCCGGCAGCTAACTGTTCATCAATTGGTATATTTATTTCTAACACACCTCTTAATTCTCCAAGTTTCCAGTTATTTTTAGGGGTCTCAGGATGGTTGTTGTGACAATCTACACAACCTTGGGCTACCATAGTGTCAGCAACGCCGACTCTAACCGTTTGAACGCCCTTGATTTCTTCTACCTTAGTAAATGAGGAATTTGAATCTTCCAAAAGCGCATTCCATGCATCTTCTGAAAATTTGTCGTTTTGACGATTCGTTCTATTTGGGAATGGGAAAGGACTATATAATTTAAGCTGCGTTCCGTTTTCAGCCATTAACTTACTAAGGTCATGGATCATGGTGGCTGGCAGTGGAATCATATTAGGATCATTTTTATGCTCAATACCAACACTAATATGACCACTTTCTTTTACCTTCTTTACAACATTACCTGCATAGTATTTACGTAAAACCTTAAACTGTTGAACATTCAATTCAGCGGAACGAGTTGCATCCGATATCACCGAGTTTTTCATTATTTGAGGGACGAATGTTATCGTAACGATTATACCAACCAGTGACAAAAGGATGGTTGGTAGCAATAACCTCCACAACAAACTAATCTTATTCATCACACAACCTCAATACTTGGCCAATTAATATTAATATTAGACTATATTATTAAAAAAGCTCCTTTTTTTATTGAATGTAACTCAGGGAAAAATTCAATATATCTGAAGTTGTTTTGTATAATTAATTGCTCGAAAGGCAGTATGGAATCGAATCTAAGCTAGCCTGACCTTCGCATCAACCAATAAGCCACACTAGCAAATACCGCTAAAGGAATGATTGCGCCAACAAATGGTGAAACACCATAGATTAGACTAATTGGACCAAAAGATTGTTTTGCTAAATGGAAACCAAAACCAAGCATCACTCCGGTTAATACTCTGGCACCCATTGACACATTTCGCATTGGTCCAAAGACAAAACTCGTTGCTAAGAACATCATAATTGCAACGGATATTGGTAAAAATATTTTCTGCCAAATCGTTAGCTCGATCCCTTTTGAATCAAGTGCATTACGAGTCAGATATTTTTGATACTTAATCAAACCTCGAATATTCATGGTTTCTGGCTGAAGCGTTAATGTATCCAAATTATCTTTTTCCAGAGGGTTTTTCCATTGCCTCATTGAAAAGCTTTGTTTTTCTACTTGTTCAGCTAAAAAGCTGGTTTCTACACCATCAACTAAAAACCAATTTGAATCGATTATTTTCGCAGAATCTGCTTCTATAAGTTTCAGCAAACGGTAATTTTTATCCAGTTGATACAAAGAAACATCGTACATCTCACCGCTCTTGTGAACACTGGCAATGTGAATAAACTGATTATCTCTTTTCGCCCACAATCCGGTTGCACTACGTGATATTTTTCCATCACTTAAAGCCGATGTTCTGAGCTGTTGTGCCGCCTTACTCGCTACAGGGGCTACAACTTCGCTTAAAAATAGTACAAATACCATTAACAGTAATGAGGCTTTTAACGTTGAACCAGCAATTCTCCAGGTTGTAATACCAGCCGATCGCATGACTGTTAGCTCATTATTTGCCGCAAGCACGCCTAAACCAAATAGAGAACCTATCAAAACCCCCATGGGAAATAACTCGATTACTTTTTGCGGTAACATTAAACCAACATAGAGTAATGCATCAGCAAGCTCATAATGGCCTCGACCAATTTTGTTAGACTCTTCTAACAAACTAAACATAGCTCGTAACATTATGAGCAAAAACAAAATTAAAAGACTTGCTGAAATAACGTGCCTAGCAATATAACGATCCAAAAGGTTAATCATGTGTATTACCTTTTGAGGAGACTCGATCTCTTTTTGATACTTTCATTTTAATTTTTGTTGGTTGATACAATTTGTAAACAAAAGCGACAAGCCCCAAATGAATCCACCAAAAGCCTAGCACTCCCGGTATTTGCCCTGATTCGATGAGCTTTCGGGAATACATCATCAATAGGACATAAATCAAATAGATCATGATCGATGGCAATAAGCGAGAAAACTTGCCTTTTCGCGGCTGAGTTCTAGACAAGGGCACCGCTAGCAGACAAATTAGAGGGATGGATAAAGGCGCAGCAAATCGCCAATGAATTTCAGCCCAATCATTAGATGATAGGTTTCTAAATAGATCAATAGTGGAACTAGATTTAGTTGAATCTTTGATTTCTATTGATTCATCTTGAGTAATTTTAGTGTACATTTTGGCAAAATCTGTCAACTGCCAGCGATCGTCTAATTGATCAAATTCGCTGTACTGCCCTTGTTCAAGCAGCAAATAATTAACACCTGTTTTTTTATCTTCCCACTGACGTCCACTCATCGCAGTTTGAATCTTTAATTGAGAAGATGTTTGAAAAAGTTCATTTTGACTGGTTAATATCTGATCATCAGCTAACAGATTGGTCAATTCTTTATCTACTGGGCGCGACACCGAAAAAACACCACCAATTAAACCATCACTCGACTTGGTTTCAACAAAAACAATACCGTCTTTACGACTATTTTCTCTAAAACGACCCGCAGAAAAAATTCCAAGTTTTGCCTGAGCCGCTTGCTCAGCCATTAATACTTTAGTTTGTGAAACAGCCCATGGCGTTAATAAGGTTGATAAACTTCCTGCAATCAATGCAAAAAGTAGAGCCATGGGGAATAGCATGCGAGCTAAGTCTTTCTGACCAATGCCTAAACTATGTACCACCACTAGCTCATTATCAGAATAAAGCTTTCCAAAAGTTAATAAAATAGCCAAGAAAAACGACAGCGGAATTAAAAAACCAGCCACTGATGGAATTTGCAAAGCTAACAAGGCAAACACCGCTTTGGCAGAAATAGTTCCATCAACGGACAACTGTATATATTTAACAAAACGGGTACTGATAAAAATCAGTATTAACACCATTAAAATAGCGCCAGTTGTCTTGTAAATATCTCTGTTGATATAGTCTTTTAGTAACAATTTTCTTACCTAGGCCAAAATCGGTTAAAGAGAATAAGCATCTTGGATTTAACCAAGTTTAATATCAATTGTTGACAACAAAAGTGATAGTTTTACTTAAAAAAAACAGATTTATCAGTTAGACTCTCGTTTTAACTAGTTTTCTGTTGTTGTATCAATTCTTGGCATGTCATTCTAGCATTGCTCATGGATAATAATAAACCTCAGATATTTGGAAACTAACTCAATTAATCAATTAAGGTTCTTACGATGGAATTTCACGTAAAAAGCGGTAACCCTGAAAAACAACGCAGTGCATGTGTCGTTGTTGGTGTTTTTGATACACGTAAGCTCTCTCAAGCAGGCGAACAAATCGACTCAGTGAGCGAAGGTTATCTAAGTAATCTACTTAGACGCGGTGATATGGAAGGTAAATTAGGGCAAATTTTATTATTGCATAACGTGCCGAACACCCTTTCAGATCGCGTTTTATTAATCGGCTGCGGAAAGGAACGTGATTTTTGTGATAAGCAGTACAACACTGTCATCGCAAAGGCTATCACCACTCTTAACGAAACAGGTTCAATGGAAGCGGTTTGTTTTTTAAGCGAACTCAACGTTAAAGGTCGTGATACTCATTGGAAAGTTCGTCATGCAGTTGAATCAACTCAGGATACACTCTATTCATTTGATCAATTTAAAAGTAAATCTGATGCTGCAAGACGTCCAGTTAGACGCTTAGTTTTTAACGTCACCACTCGTAAAGAATTAACCATTGGAGAAAAAGCAATCGAAGAAGCTCTCGCGATATCGAAAGGTTCACACAAGGCGAGAGATTTTGCCAACCTTCCTCCTAATGTTGCTAATCCAAGCTACTTAGCAGAAGAAGCGAAAGTATTGGCAGTTGAAAATAGTGATATCGAGTGTCAAATCATTGATGAAGTCGAATTAAAAGAAATGGGAATGGGAGCATTTACTTCCGTGACTCAAGGATCAGATACTCCAGGAAAACTCATCATTTTAAAATACAATGGTGCTAGTGATGAGCAAAAGCCTATCGTATTAGTTGGCAAAGGAATTACCTTTGATAGTGGCGGTATTTCTTTAAAGCCCGGTGAGAGAATGGACGAAATGAAATATGACATGGGCGGAGCTGCCGGTGTTTTTGGAGCATTTGTCGCCGTTACTGAATTAAAATTAGACGTTAATTTAATTATGGTGATAGCCGCTGCGGAAAATATGCCAAGCGGCTCAGCCAGTCGTCCAGGAGATATCGTTACTACCCTATCAGGAAAAACGGTTGAGATATTAAATACTGATGCCGAAGGTCGTTTAGTTTTGTGTGATGCGCTTACCTACGTAGAACGTTTTGATCCTGATGTTGTTATTGATGTAGCAACACTTACTGGTGCCGTCATTATTGCGCTTGGTCATCACGCCTCTGGTTTATTGAGTAATCATAATCCATTAGCCCATGATCTATTAAATGCTGGTGAACTTTGTGGTGATAGAGCTTGGCGTTTGCCTTTGTGGGATGAGTACCAGGAACAACTTGATTCTAATTTTGCTGATATGACTAACTTGGGTGGCCGTGAAGCTGGTACCGTTACAGCAGCCTGCTTTTTATCGCGCTTTGCAAAAAAGTTCCATTGGGCTCATCTAGACATTGCCGGAACAGCTTGGAGATCGGGTAAACAAAAAGGTGCTACAGGTCGTCCTGTTCCCTTATTAACTCAGTACATTATTAACCGAGTCGGTGGATAGATAACAATTAAATCGAGAGTGAAATAACTTCACTCTCATCGATTGAGAATCCTTATGACACAGATTGAATTTTATTCCGTAGAAGATGAAAAAAATCAACTGCCCTTTCATCACATAACTGAAGTGGTAAAACGCGGTTATCGAAAAGGTCAAAAGGTTTTTATTCATGCCGAAAATAAAAAACTCGCCGAGAAAATTGACGAAATGTTATGGACTCACGACGCAAAAAGTTTTCTTCCTCATCAGCTTGTTGGCGAAGATGAAAATACTAAACCACCAATTGAAATTGGTTTTGGTCAAGAACCAAACATCCGACCAGATATTTTAATTAATTTATCGAGCGAAGTTCCTATGTTCTTTAGTCACTTTAATTGGGTCTTTGAATATGCTTTTGGTGATGATGAGAATAAAGAAAAAGCGAGAGAGCGGTTTAAATTTTATCGAGAAAGAGGCTACCCTCTTAACCATAAAAAAATATCATCCTAATTCTTAATAAACCTTAGTCTTTAACAAACACTACTTTAAAAATTATAAGAGAAACTAATAAGCAGCATGGATACTTCATACAATCCTGAAAATATTGAACAAAAATGGTATAAAAAGTGGGAGTCGGAAGGCAACTTCAAAGCTAACGGACAAGGCAATCCTTATTGCATATTAATACCACCTCCCAATGTCACTGGTAGCTTACATATGGGACATGCTTTTCAACATACTATCATGGATACTCTGACCCGTTTCCATCGAATGAAAGGCGACGATACCCTTTGGCAATGTGGAAGCGACCATGCTGGCATCGCGACTCAAATGGTGGTCGAACGACAGCTTGGCGTTCAAGATAAAAAACGCACTGATTTTACCCGAGAAGAATTTATCGAAAAAGTTTGGGATTGGAAGGAAACTTCTGGCGGAACAATTTCACAACAAATGAGACGTTTAGGTGACTCACCGGATTGGGATAGAGAAGCTTTTACCATGGATGAAAATCTATCCAAAGCGGTTCAAGAAGTTTTTATCCAGTTGTATAAAGATAAAACCATTTATCGTGGCAAACGACTGGTCAATTGGGATCCAAAATTTCAATCAGCTATTTCTGATCTTGAAGTAGAAAGTCACGATGAAAAAGGATTTATGTGGCACTTTCGTTATCCGCTTGCTGATGGCGCAAAAACGATTGATGGAAAAGACCATTTAGTAGTCGCAACAACACGACCTGAAACTATGCTAGGTGACTCAGCCGTTGCGGTTGATCCAAAAGATGAGCGTTACAAAGATTTGATTGGGAAGTTTATCGACTTACCAATTGTTAATCGAAGAATTCCAATTATTGCCGATGATTATGTTGATATGGAATTTGGCACTGGTTGTGTAAAAATCACCCCTGCACATGATTTTAATGATTACGAAGTGGGGAAACGACATCAACTACCATTAATTAATATCTTTAGCCCAACGGCTAAGATTTTATCTCAAGCTGAAGTGTTTGAATTTGGCGGTAAGCCCATTGAAGATTATCCTAACCAACTTCCTGAAAGATATGCCGGACAAGATCGTTTTGATGCGCGTAAAATAATTGTTGAAGAATTCGAGCAATTATCGTTACTTGAGAAAATTGACGATCACGCACTAATGGTTCCAAGAGGCGACCGAAGTAACGTTGTTATCGAACCTCTTTTAACTGACCAATGGTATGTGGCAACTGAATCCCTAGCTAAACCAGCGATTGAAGCGGTAAAAAGTGGTGATATTAAATTTATTCCTGAGAACTGGGATAAGACCTATTACCACTGGATGAATAATATTCAAGATTGGTGTATCAGTCGTCAGCTTTGGTGGGGACATCGAATTCCTGCTTGGTATGATGAGCAAGGTAATGTTTATGTTGCTGAAAACGAAGCAACTGTCAGAAAAGAAAATAATCTATCTGATGATATTTTGTTAACACAAGATAATGATGTTTTAGATACATGGTTCTCTTCAGCTCTTTGGCCGTTTGCAACTATGGGATGGCCGGACAAAACACCTGAGCTTGATAAATTTGTTCCGTCAAGCGTTTTGGTGACCGGTTTTGATATTATCTTTTTCTGGGTTGCTAGAATGATAATGATGACGATGAAGTTCACCAATAAAGTGCCCTTTAAAGAAATCTATATCACTGGGCTTATACGAGATGAACATGGCGATAAAATGTCAAAATCGAAAGGTAATGTTCTTGACCCTATTGATCTGATTGATGGCATCAAACTTGAGCCTTTAGTCGCAAAACGAACCACCGGATTAATGAATCCAAAAGCAGCTCCTAAAATTGAAAAAAATACTAGAAAGCAATTTCCTGATGGCATTGATTCGTACGGAACCGATGCATTACGAATGACATTCTGTTCGCTTGCTTCAACTAGCCGAGATATTAATTTTGATCTAGGCCGCGTTGAAGGCTACAAAAATTACTGTAATAAATTATGGAATGCTGCGCGTTACGTATTAATGAATACCGAAGAATTTGATTGTGGTAAAACAGGTTCAGAGATGGAGCTATCAATTGCTGACCGATGGATTATTTCTCGTTTTAATCAAACAATCAAGACATTCGAAACTCACACTAATGAATATCGTTTTGATCTGGCGACTCAAGCTTTATTTCAATTTAGCAAAAATGACTATTGCGATTGGTATCTGGAGCTTTCCAAACCAATATTAAATAGCGATGATTCATCTGAAGCGCAAAAATGTGGAACCAGACATACGTTGGTTAATATTTTAGAATCGATGATGCGTTTATTACATCCGATGATTCCTTTTGTAACAGAAGAAATTTGGCAACGATTAAAACCAATGGTAAACACTTCAAGTGATTCAATTATGCTTGCACCCTTTCCTATTTTTAACCACGACTCATTAGATAAAAAAGTCGATCAAGATATTGCATGGATTCAATCACTGATTACTGGTGTCAGAAATATCAAAGGTGAACTTAATATTTCACCATCTAAGCCAGTTAAGGTTTTATTAAAAAATTCTAATGATGAAGATGTACGATGTTTGAACGAGTACAGAGGCTTTGTTTCTTCTTTAGCTAAACTAGAATCGATTGAATTACTTAAAGATGGAGAGAAAGCACCTACCTCATCAACTGCTCTTGCAGGTTCGTTAGAGATATTGGTTCCCGTTGCTGGATTAATTGATGTAGAAGCAGAGTCTTCTCGACTACAGAAAGAAATCGACAAATTAAAAGGTGAACATAAGAGGCTTGCTGGAAAGTTACAGAATGAACGTTTTGTTGCAAATGCGCCAGCGGAAATTGTTGAAAAAGAAAAAGAAAAACTAGCGAATACCCTTCAAGCGTTAACAAAGCTAGAAGAACAGCAGTTAGAACTGAAAAACTTATAGTTGCGAGTTGCGAGTTGCGAGTTTAAAAAGGATAAATCATGAAAAAAATAAGTTTAAACCTTTGTGCGAGTCTAGTAATTTTATTGGCTAGCTTTGTTACAAACGCCTCAACTGTTCTAGAAGAAATTTCAGAAGAATATGTCAAATTGGTTTTGGCACTTGGGGAACATGACTCATCTTACGTCGACGCTTATTATGGTCCGAAGGAATGGCCGCAAGAAGTTAAGAATAACAAACACAGTTTAAATGATATTGTTACGACTGCGGATAAACTTATTCACTTGATGAAGTCTAAAACGTCCGACCAAGAGATTGTTAAACTTCGGATCAGCTATTTACAGGTTCAACTCGGTGCATTAAGAGCTAAAGCTTTAATGATGCGAGATAAAACTAATCCTGATTTTGATACTCAAAGCAAAGCTCTTTATGATACCCAAGCTCCAAAAATTGAATTCAGTGAATTCGATAAAATCTTAGCTGAACTAGACAAACTTTTACCAGGCAAACAACCCTTAGTAGAAAAAGCCAAGTCCTTTGCCGATCAATTTATTATCCCAAGAGATAAATTATCCAAAGTTTTTAATCTAGCAATTGAGGAATGTAAAGCAAGAACTCAGCAATTTGTTAAGCTATTGGAGAACGAAAATTTTAAGCTAGAGTATGTGGAAAATAAACCTTGGAGTGGTTACAACTGGTACAAAGGCGATGCGTTCTCGCTAATCCAAATAAATGCTGAGCTTCCTATTTATATTTCTAAAGCCGTCGATTTAGGTTGTCATGAAGGTTATCCAGGTCATCACACCTACAATGCTTTGTTAGAAGCTAATCTAGTTAAAAAAAGAGGCTGGTTAGAATTTAGTGTTTATCCATTATTTAGCCCGCAGTCATTAATTGCGGAAGGTACAGCCAATTACGGAATTGAACTTGCATTTCCGGGAAAGGAAAAAATTGAATATGAAAAAGCCGTTCTATTTCCAGCCGCAGGAATCGATCCTAAGCTAGCTGAAAGTTATCACCAATATTCTAAACTTACCTCTAAATTAAAATATGCGGGTAACGAAGTTGCCCGTTTGTATTTAAATGGCAAACTTAGCCGAGAGGATGCTATTCCAATGCTCCAACAATATACTTTATCGACTAAAAAGAAAGCAGCTCAAAGAGTCGATTTTTGGAATACTTATGGCGCTTATGTGATTAATTATAATTGGGGTAAGGATCTAGTGAAACAGTGGGTTGAGTCTGGCGATGATCAATCTCAAGAAGCTCGCTGGAAGCGTTTTTCGGAGCTTTTATCTTCGCCTAGATTGCCCTCGACTTTGAATTAAGGTTTGAGACAAATTAACACTATAATTTTGATATTTATAAACAACAGGCTCTAAATGGTAAAGTTGCAGCTCCAATAGCTACCGGATCGCCGTCAGCCTGAGCAACCACTAGATCGGGAATTGAACGTGGTAGCGAGCGACGGTTTTGAGCATAAATTTCGATATGCTGTAACAGCTTCATGCTAAGAGGCTCAGGAATATGCCCGCCGAGAACAACTGCTTTTATATCTAAAAGAGCAGCGCTAGATGAAGCTACCAAACTAAGAGAGTCTTTTACTTTTGATATCCACTCATCAATACCACTCCATTCAATATCAAAATTATTAATCAGATCCGATACCGTATCAACCTTATTTCCGTTTCGGATCAGAATTTGTCTTAATAATTCTAAATTAGGATGAAGATATATTTTAGGCGGTAACATTTCAGCAACTTCGCCCGCATTTCCATGAGCTCCACGTAATATTTCACCATTCATAATAACGCCACCACCAAAACCTGTAGCAATATACAGATAAACAAAATCTCGATACTTTCTTCCAACGCCTGCGATGCTTTCACCGGCGGCGGCTGCTTTTGCGTCATTCTCAACCCAAACAGGAATACTTAATTCCTCTGCTAGCACTTTCTCGATATCGACGGTCGCCCATTCATCAATGGTAGTATTAATTTTTCCATCTAATGCCTGGAAATATCCAGAGATACCAAAACCTAAACCTAGAACATTATCTTCACAGATCTTTGTATCTTCAAGAATCTCTTTAACTCCATCTTGTAATATTCGAATGACATTCTCTACCGAAACGCTGTCAAGTGAGTAACTTCTCGATACCACAACATCTCCTTTAAAATTGACCACTGCGATAGCAATTGAATCAACATAAATAGAAACACCAAAACAATAGGCATAATCAGGGTTTGGTTCTAAGCAATATCCTGGTTGGCCTCGACTTCCGTCCGATTGACGAGTCAATTGAACCACCGCGCCTTTACTTAACAAAGATTTAATTAGCCGGGAAGCTGTTTGTTGAGGAAATTTCGTAACATCGATTATTTGTCGCTGGGTAATATCATCTCCCCAAAAAATTTGATTTAGAATCAATCGTTCATTGGTCTGAAATAGCTTGCCTCCTTTCCCTAGAGAAAAACCAGAGCGTAAAAACTTGCGGTAGTCGGTTGATAGCATGGATTTCCTTTGTTAGATCACGATTGTTATTTTTATTATATCTGAGCCTATATTCTAGAATATAACATAATTATGGCCTAATCATAATTGCTCTGAAATCATTAACGTTAGTATTTGTTTGTCCGGTAATTATTAAGTCATTTATTTTTTTAAAAAAACTAAAGCTCTGATGCTTGTCTAAGTGCTCTTTAGGATCTGCTAACGCTAATTTTGCACGTTCTAGTGTTTTTTCATCTATATAGGCTCCAGCCACGTCTTCTGAGCCATCAACGCCATCGGTATCACAGGATATCGCGTAAATACCTTTTTCTCCATCTAACGCTATCGCCAAAGCTAAAAGGTATTCTTGATTTGGCCCTCCCCGGCCTTCTGAATCATCAAGGCTAACGGTCAACTCTCCACCACAAAAAAGAATGACTGACTCTCCTTTTCGTTTTGCCTCTAAAGCCATTTTAGCATGTTCTAATGCGACCTCTTTAGCTTCACCCTGTTGATGATAATCAATGACTTGAGTGTTCCACTTTAATGATTTTGCTAACCCAATGGCTTTATCTATCGCCGTGCACCCGTTCGCTATAATAGAAAAATCTGTTAGCTTCTCTTGGTTATTAGAAGGAGCAACTTGTGACAAATGTTTTTCAAACTTATCAACTTCTGGAAAATCATATTTTTTCAATATAGATAAAGCTTGTTTAGGTGTCGATAAATCTTTAATCGTTGGACCTGAAGCGATAAGACTTGGATCATCGCCAACAACATCAGAGATGATTAAGGTTTTAATTTGACTTTTTGTTGCTGCGCCTAATCTGCCACCTTTAACTTGCGAAAGTTGCTTTCTGACAGTATTAATTTCATTAATTGATGCACCGGAGCGTAATAAAAATTTATTCAGGCTTTGTTTGTCGGCAAAACTAATGCCGTCTATTGGCAGGCTAATAAGTGAAGAGCCGCCACCCGAAATTAGAAAGATGATCGGCACATTTTTATCATTATCTTGAGCCAACTTTAAGATAGTCTTCGCAGCCTCTAGACTCGAATGATCTGGTACTGGATGACTAGCCGACAAGACTTTAATTTTGCCTGTTTGTATATCATCAGGCAAACCATGACGTACCGCGACCGCACCAAAGCATTTATCACCAAAATGTTGGTACATCACACTGGCCATTTCTGCTGACGCTTTACCTGCGCCAAGTACGCAAAGCCCATTGGATACATCTATGTCTGCTAAATAAGCAGGCATACAAACAGCAGGACGACAAGATTGGTAGGCTTCTTCAAATAAAGAAGCCAGTAATTGTTTTTGATTCTGATACATAGGGTCTGTCTATTGGTTAATTGATCACGTTAATAACTTTTACGCTTTTGTGAATAAGCATTACGACAACCAGTTTGGAATTGCCAAACCGATAGCGATCATTGCGACAAATGCGGACATCAAAATAACAATGTCTTTAGTATTTAGAATCGGGCTAGTATTAACACTATTATCTGGTTGATAAGGCGTTCTTTGTTTTGACGTAAACAATAAACTGATATATGAAACCGAGATGGTGACAAACAATCCGACGAGATTCCACCAAAACCAAAATAAGGACGGAACGTCTAACCATAAATAAAGGTTTACGATAACACCTGAAAGTAATCCAATATTTATCTGTAATCCCGTTAAGCGTTTATCAAAAACAGCCATTAAAAATAGCGCTAGTATAGGACCATAAAAAACGGATCCAATTTTGTTAATTGCTTCGATAACTGTTGGCGCAATATCACCTGCATAGAAAGATAAAACTAAGGTAACAACACCCCAGAACAAAGCTATATATTTGGCAGATTTCAGGTAATTTTTATCATCTAATTTCTTATCTTTTAATCGACAAATATCTTCAAGAGTAACCGCAGCCAACGAATTAATCGTCGAACTTAAAGAAGACATCGCTGCAGCAAGTATCGCAACAACAAGTAAACCGATAATTCCGTGCGGCATATAGTTAATAATAAATATTGGAATCATCCAATCTGGATTTGCATCGGGTATGGCATTCATAAATTCAATATTGGTCTTTGCAAAGGTTCCGATGATAAGACCTGCAAAACAATAAAGTAGCGTAATTGGAAAACGTAATAATCCATTTGCCATCATCATCTGTTTTAGTTGTTGCGGGTTTTGCGCAGATAAAGCACGCTGTGCTTGGGTTTGATCGCAACCATAATAAGATGCGTAGAGTACGATACCACCAAATACCATAGGTAAAAACCCAAAGCCTTCACCATTAGTTCCGACAGAACTAAAATTAATTGCTTGTAGTCGTTCTGGCTCCACTTGACTAACCAAACCTTGAATTCCACCAATATACTGAAGGCCAAAATAGATGCATAAAATAGTTCCAAACACGATAATAATCATTTGGATCGCATCACCATAAACGACCGCTTTCATTCCTCCTTCGAGGGAATAAATAACTGTGATCACACCAATTATAACGATCGACTGCCACAGCTCTACACCCATTGTACTTTGCAAAATCATAGATACTGCGTAGATCATTATCCCTGTGGCAAATGCGCGACTAAATTGAAAAATTACACTTAATAAAAGGCGAGATGTTCGACCAAATCGCTGTTCTAGGTAATCGTAAATACTGACCACCCCTGAACGATATAAAATAGGCAGTACGGTTGTTAACAACAGAATCATGGCTAAGGGAACTGCAAGTTCATAAGAAAGCCATTTTAAGCCTCCTCCTTCACGCAAGCCGACAAAACCTGGCGCGGAAACAAAACTAATTGCAGAAAGCTGAGTCGCCATTACCGATAAAGTTAACGGCTTCCAACCTAAGCTTCTACCACCAAGAAAATAATCTGACTTAGTTTTTTGGCGTCTAAAAAAATACCCCATACTCATTAGAGCTATGAGGTAAAGAGCGACTATCGAATAATTTAAAGAGAAAAATATACTTTGTACTAAAAGAATACAAGATTATTTAAAGTATGGCGGATTAAAAAAGGCATGTTGAGTCCGCACCCAACATGCCTAACACCCAAAATTAAAAGTCGTATCGAATTTTAAATGAGGCTCTTCTTGGCAGAATAGGTCTTCCTACAAAAAAGTCACCGACCGTTTGACCGTTTCCTTGACGAGGTGATCCTTCTGTTATTCCTTGAGAATCAGTTAGATTGAAAACACCGATACTCGCTCGAAGACTATTGCTATCTCCCATGTCCCATGAGTAACCTAAATCAACATTGAAAAGATTAAACGCATCTAGTTCAATGGTATTGCTGTCGTTAGCATAGTTTTTACCATTGTAAGTATGGAAAACGGTTGCATCGAAGGCATTTGATTTATAAGTTAATGCGTTGCTCATCATTATAGTAGGTTTACGACGGAATCTTTTACCGACATTCTGAGGCGAACTTTCATTTTTAGTAAATTCATGATCATCATATGAAAAATTACTGTCAAATGTTAAGTTTTCAGAAATTTCAAACTTACCTACTAATTCAAAACCAACAGACGAAGTATCAACAACCTCTACCTGCTCTTCAACACCACCGTTTCCTGTATTAACAAAGGTAATACTTCTTCGGTCATTAAGTCCTGTAGAGAATATAGCTGCACTACCAGTAAACCAATCGTTAAAATATTTCACACCAACTTCAAACTGTTTAACAATTTCGGCTTCGTAGCTAGAAGGACTACCTTGGCTAAATTTAACACTTCGAATTTCTGGGAAAAAGTATCCTCTAGAAAAGTTTGCATAAATATTCATGTTATCGCTATAACGATACAAAGCTGCGGCTGATGCTGCAACATCGCTAGTCGAGACATTACCATGGGTAAAGCTACCCGTTCCTTGAGCATTAACTTGTAAGTTCGGATGTAATGTTGGATCAGGATTAACCAACGCAGTTTCGGTGCCTTCAAGCTTCATTTGACCATCAATGCTTTCAAACCTTAGTCCCATGTCAAAAATCCAATCTTCATTTTCAAATTGATCAGCTATATAAAACGCTCGTTTTTGTGCACTTCGAGTGTTGTTAGAAAACGCATTACCTGACTTAGTTAAGCCGTTGTTTGCAACGGTAACGAGAGTACCTGGCGTTCCAGAAATAGAACCGTCTACGTCTACAACCGTTAGGTTAACTAATCGAGGATTGTTATTAAACTCACCTAGATATGTGTAAAGCGCAATATCATCATCAGCCGTAGAGTTCGAGAAAAAAGTACCTACAGTTACATCATGAGTAAACGAACCTGACTCGAAAGTTTTAGTTAGATTAAATTCGGATGAGTAATCTCGTGTTGGACGATTACGATCAAGAACTCGATTTGCGAAAAGTAAATCGTTTGCTCCAACTGGTGCGTCGCTACCCACGTAAGTGAAATTAGCATCAGCTAACGCCCCTAAATTTCGGTTTGACAAAAAATCCGTCATGCTTTCAGGAAGGTTAGATCCCGCACCGTCACCATCTAAAAACAAATTAAACTCATGTTGGTAGTTAGAATACTTAGCTCTACCAGAAACAACAATAGAATCAGTTAATTGCTTATCAAATTCTAAAGAGAAAGAAGCACCTTTAGTATAAACACCATTTTCAATTGGCGATTCGTAAACCCCATTCGCCGTCGGATATGACATACTCCCAGCATTTCCAGTATTTAAAGATTCTACGTCACTTCCGTCATTTCCAGCTAAACGCTCATGGTTACTTCCATTCAGAGGCAGTGGCAAATAGAATTGAACTTTGTCTTCAATAACTTGTGTATAAAGAGTTAAAGAGCCCGATTGATCATCAAATTCTTTATGGATATTACCTCTAACTTGATAACCTTCTGTAGGAATACCTGTATCAATTGGGCCTTCATCATATCGATAAAAGCCAGAAACTGCATAATATAACCCTTTATCTGACATTGGACCGGAAGTCGCAAAATCATTTCTCATTCGACCGTCTTGAGCGTATTCTAATTGAACGCTACTTTCGGCAAAATCAGTTCCTTTTTTAGAAATATAGTTGATTACTCCAGCAACAGATCCTGCGCCAAAAAGGTTAGAAACCCCACCCCTTACAAATTCGAGTCGGTCAATACCTAAATCGTTCCTATAGAAAACATCAAAAGCTGATGAATTTAAACCGAAAATAGATAGAGTCGGGCTGCCATCATAAGATAAAGGCGTATATTGAAATTGACCGCCAGAAGGTAATCCTCTAACAAATACATTAGAAGCAACTTCACCACCACCGCCTTCCGCTTTTACAGCTGGAATAGCTCGCATGATATCTGCCTGGCTACTAAATGAAATTTTGCTGAGTTGTACACTATCGATTGAGGTTACCGATAAAGGTGTATCTGAAGCTAAACGCCCTTTACTTGTACCTGTTGTAATTAATACAACGTTTCCTGAATCTTCTTCTGTCGCTGCATCAGACTCTTCTGCCGAGATTACGCTCGATACTGAAGCGGCTAAAACGACTGATATTGCCTTACTTAATAGATTTAGTTTCATTAGCTTGTTCCTATTGTTCATTACTAAAAAATAATAGTTTCTTAATTACTTCTACTTAATTACCCGCTAAGTAAAACACAGACGAAATCTATTTACAACCCATTTTGGGTGTTATAGTATTGCCTTTGCACCAATATGACGCACCTTAATACCCGTATTGACTATTAATGACTCGAAAGACGTCCTGCGCAATATAACCCAAATATTTGGAACATAAGGAACAATCAATGGAATCTAACAGTGCTGCTATTAAAGTCGCTCGAGAGATCTTACACAACAACGATATGGGAGGATACACTGTTCCTACTCATGATCTTTATCCCTTTCAATGGAATTGGGATGCTGCTATTACCGCTTTAGGTTGGATGACATTCGATCAAACACGGGCTTGGCAAGAAATTGAATTTTTGTTGAAGGGGCAATGGAAAAATGGAATGGTTCCGCATATCGTATTTCATAAAGAAGTTGATTCCTATTTCCCTGGCCCTGATGTTTGGGGCGTTGATCTACCCTTAAGAACAACCTCTATATCCCAACCGCCAGTTCTTGCAAGCGTGGTTAAGATACTTTTTGAAGGATCTAGCGATAAAGATTTAGCGAGAGAAAAATTATCGCATATATTGCCAAAGTTAATCGCTTATCATCTGTGGTGGTATAA